>JGI24702J35022_10001417_pt1 | contig 14962 bp, 10 predicted proteins | sample TergutTh196P4_FD_35022 | JGI IMG/M metagenome (IMG submission 35022)
AAAGGGTAAAGGTACATGGATGTGCCTTTAGCAAAAACCCCGGCCCGAAAACCCGAGGCAGGATGCTGAGGGTTGAAGGGCGAATCCCCCCTGCTCCGAAACCAAGAAAACCTTGAACTTTTGAGAAATGTCCTAGAAGTTTCGGGGATTCGAAACACGCCAAGAAATCGCACGCGAGACATTGAGCGTGTTTTTGGAGTAAATGCGGCATGGCGTGCCCCCAAGCAAATTCCGTGTTAACGGTAGTTTATTGGGGGCTGCGACTGTCGGAATGCCAAGGCGTAAGCCTTGATTGGCAATGCGGCGCATGGATGGCGGTGCGGTAAATCTTTCCTATCGGCAAACGGCCCGTAGGGACGTATGGCGGCGGCAGGGGGCGCAGGCGGCCCGAAAACCCGAGGCAGGATGCTGAGGGTTGAAGGGCGAATCCCCCCTGCTCCGAACAAAGAACGTGGACCAAATCCCAAGCCACCCTCTGGGTAGCTCCGCTCCGTTGCTCAAAATAAAGAAACAAAATTAAAGATTTTGGAAATAATATCGCGGATCTTGAGCTTCAAACAATTAAGGATTTAATACGGTTTTTGCATATTAACTAAAGCAACCCGCCCCCCTTGACGTCAGGACCTTTCTACAATAAATTAAAAATACCCTATTTGAAATACAGCCCTTAACGGGCTGCTTTACTGGAGCGGTGCGAGAGTGGCCGAATCGGGCTCCCTGCTAAGGAGTTATACCCCGAAAGGGTATCGAGGGTTCGAATCCCTCCTGCTCCGTTGCTCAAAATCCTGCGGATTTTGAGCTTGGGGTTTTTACAAAGCAAAAACTCCACAACACAATGATTGGGGGATTCGAAACGGAGCGTTCCTGTTTTATTGCCAAGGCGCAAGCCTTGATTAAGTAATGCGGCGCATGGAGGCGCCGGGAATGCGCAGGCGGGGGTGGAAGGAGCGGACAGGATGTCCGCGACTGTAACCCCGAATCCCTCCTGCTCCGAAAAAATGAGGTTGTAGCTCAGCTGGATAGAGCAGCAGATTGCGGATCTGCAGGTCGCACGTTCAAATCGTGTCAGCCTCATTTGACTTTCCAAAATGTACTTAAAAAATCTTAAAATAGACATGAATCAGGTTCTTGTAATATTCCCAATCGCATACAAAGGATAAATATCTATATCACCATAGCGTCCAAAGTTTTCAAGAGATGTCCGGATGCCCCTTTCAATACGCTTTTCCTTCATAAAGAGCCTTAAACTTTGCATACTGCCCTGGCTTCCGGATTTTACTTCGATGGGGACAATACTTCCGCCTTTCTGTACAAGGAAATCAATCTGGGCGTTTCCCCGGGAAAAGCCATTTTCTGCCGATCCGGGACCTGCCGAGCGCTGCCAGCAGAATAATTCCCGAGGCGTAAAACAGGAAGAAGCCTTTATCAATTCCAATCCGGTAAAAATTTCGGCCAAGGAGCCTCGATTAATGGCGGAAAAATCAAGGGCGGGCAGTATTTTTGAACGGAGACCCAGGACATTTAAAAAGATGCCGGTATCGCAGGGGATCATCAATATGCTACCCAAAAATAGCATGGTTAATAATAAAATACAAGGCAAAAAACAGTCATTTTTTGGGAAAATTCAACCCTAAATGTTTATATATTCGCCACTAACGATCTTCCTTGCCGAATCCAAAAAAAACTTCTTAAAAAATCTCCAAAACCTTGAAAAAATTAAAAAAATTGATTATATTTGTAATGAAAAGTTTTGGAGAACTGTTTTGCAATAATCAATATGACCCTTCTGTCATATTGTTGTATTTCCATTGCATGAATTATTTTCTCTCAACCAAAGTTAAGGAAAGACAAGGAGCAAGAACAATGAAGATCAGTTTCAAGTTAACGGCTATCATGATTGTACTGAGCCTGGCCAGTGCAGGTGCAGTAGGTGTAATTCTGTTTACACGGGCATATTCCAGCATTAAAAGCCTGTCTCATGATAAGGCGGTCAGCCTATCCAAAGAATATGCCAATGAAATTTCAAATTTATTCACTGCATACTGGTACTCTACGGATGCCACTTCAATATTTATGGAGCAGTATGAAGATATTGAACCACGGCTAAGGCGTCCCTTTTTTAATACCATACTCCAGGGCATGCTGGAGCAGAATCCTGAAATTATTGGCGCCTGGTGCGCCTGGGAACCGAATACTCTGGAGGGGAACGATGCTTTGTATATTGGAACAGAGGGGAGCAGCGAAACCGGGCGTTTTATCCCCTACTGGCACCGGACGGAAGCGGGAATCATTGCCGTGGAGCCTCTGGAAGCTGTCGACTCAAGCGATTACTACCTTACTTCCAGGCAAAGCGGAAAGCAGGCGCTAATTGAACCCTACTCCTACGAAGTGAGTGGGAAAACTGTTCTTATGACCAGCATCACGGCTCCCATTTTTTCCAACGGTAAGTTAGTCGGTGTCACAGGCATTGACATCAATCTGGATAAAATTCAGGAAATGAGCAAAAACAATGTACCCTTTGGCGCCAACCTTACTGCGGTATTCAGCAATAGCGGTACGGTTGTCGCCCACTTTGATGACAGCCGAATAGGGAAAGACATGCGGGAAACAGAAACGGATATGGGCGGACCGTTTTTAAAGGACATGGTACAGGCAATCAAAGACGGTAAACTTTATTATTTAACAAACTATATTTCATCAATCAAAACAAAGGTAGACGTAATCATTACTCCCTTTACTGCCGGAAATTCTTCAAGTTCCTGGAGTTATGCGGTAGCAATTCCCTATAAAACCGTAATGGCGCCCGTATACCAAATGCTGTATTTATCCATCATTATCAGTGTTGTTGTGCTGGCATTGGTTACCTTAACCGCAATGTTCCTCTCCCGTTCAATCAGCAGGCCAATCGTAAAGGTAACACAAACCCTTAAGGATATTTCCGAGGGAGAAGGAGATCTGACCAAAACCATAGTCGTCAATTCAAAAGACGAAATCGGAAGTCTTTCCCATTATTTTAACCAGACTTTGGAGAAGATAAAAAATCTTGTCATCATAATAAAGAATGAAGCCAGAACCTTGTCGGAAATCGGAAATGACCTGGCATCCAACATGACCGAAACCTCTTCAGCAGTAAACGAGATCGCCGCCAATGTCCAAAACATCAAGAATCGCATTTTAAACCAAAGCGCCAGCGTTACCCAAACCAATTCGACCATGGAAAATGTTGTGTTCAATATCAGTAAGCTCAATGATCATATTGAGGATCAGAGCAGCAATATTTCCCAGGCTTCTTCCGCCATCGAAGAAATGCTGGCAAATATAAACTCCGTAACGGGAACTCTTGTCAGCAACGCAGGTAACGTAGATACCCTGAGACAGGCTTCTGATATAGGACGGGCCGGTATTCAGGAAGTGGCTGAGGACATAAAAGATATTGCCCGTGAATCCGAAGGCATTATGGCGATCAACTCGGTGATGAAAAACATTGCCAGCCAGACCAACCTGCTTTCGATGAACGCAGCCATAGAAGCCGCGCATGCGGGAACAGCGGGAAAGGGTTTTGCCGTAGTAGCCGAGGAAATACGCAAACTAGCCGAAAGCTCCGATGAACAGTCCAGGACAATCAGCGCCGTACTCAAGAGGATCAAGAGCGCCATCGATAAGATTACCAAATCCATGGAAACGGTGCTTGAAAAGTTTGAGGCCATTGATTCCAGTGTAAAGATCGTGGCGGACCAGGAAGAAAATATACGCAGCGCAATGGAGGAACAGGGAGAAGGGAGCAAGCAGATCCTTGAAGGATTAAGCAATGTAAAGGAAATAACCCGGCAGGTAAAAAGCGGTTCCAATGAAATGCACAGCGGGGCGCAGGAAGTAATAAAGGAAAGCCAAAACCTGGAAGAAGCGACACAGGAGATTACTTCGGGCATGAGCGAAATGGCCATAGGTACCGAACAGATCAATGTTGCGGTAAACGAAGTCAATGAGATTAGCCTCAAGAACCGTGAAGGGATTAATAACCTAATAGAGGAAGTATCCCGCTTCAAGGTGGAGTAAAGAAAAGCGGCAGGAGCGGCGGGAAGAAACCCGCTTCTCAGGCTGCCGGCTTTTTGGATACCCATTTGGAAATAATTCCAAACAAGGCTTCCATGACAACCGGTTTTGCCAGATGTTCGTTTATGCCGGCTTCCAGGCATTTCCAGTGAAGTTCTACACTGCTCTCGGCCGATATGGAAATGATCGGAACTGATGCGGCCCAGGGCTGTGTAGATGTGCGGATATTCTTTACTGCGGTAAAACCATCCATAACCGGCATATGCAGATCCATCAGAACCAGATCGTATTTTTCGCGGGAAAACATTTTTATTGCATCTTCCCCATTGCAGGCGCCATCAAGAATTGCCCCTGTTTCTTCCAGCATTGCAAACAGAATGTCACGATTCATTTCTATGTCATCAACGACAAGTACACGCCGCCCGGTTAAGTCAATAATTGATGAAAAATCTTCGAATGTCTCAGAGATATCTTTTTCGGCTGCCTTTGCAATACCTACCCGGATATCACAGATAAAACAGGAACCTTGACCAACATCCGATTTCACCGAAATGCGGCCATTCATCATTTCAACAATGCGTTTTGTAAGTGACAGGTTAAGGCCCATTCCTCCGTATTTTCTGGTAATGCTGTTATCTTCCTGTTCAAAGGTTTCACCAATATTTTTTTGCAGTTCCGGTGACATGCCGATTCCGTTGTCGATTACTTCAAAGCGGATTGTACATTCATTTTCATTTTTTTCCAGACTCCTGGCAGAAAAATCTATCCTGCCCTTTTCAGGGGTAAATTTAACGGCGTTATTCAATAGATTAAGCAATACCTGCTTAATCCGCCTTTCATCACTTAAAAGATAATCGTGAATCCCGCTGTCAATATTTGGAACAAAAATCTGTTCCTTGGCTTTGATCTTTTGTTCTATTTTGTGAATAACCGAGTGCATTGCGTCACTGAAACTGAATGGCTTAAGTACAAAATCAAACTTGCCTGTATCAAAGCCTGTCATATCCAGAATGTCGTTTACAAGGCTAAGCAGATGTTCTGTTGATATTTTTATTTTTGTAATATATTGGTCCAGTTCCCTTCTTTTTTTTGCACTGTCCTTTTCAGCAATATTCGTAATGCCCAGAATGGCATTCAGGGGTGTACGCAGCTCATGGCTTACTCTGCTGAGGAAATCACCTTTGGCCCGGTTATACTGGACTTCACTTGCCAGTGCTTTTTCAGCCTGCTCTTTGGCAACAATTAAATCCCTCTGTATCTGTTTCTGTTCGGTGATGTCTCTCCCAATAAGCCCAATGCCGGTTCTCCGGTTATGCAATTGTACGGAGAATGCAGAAAAGTTATAATCACGAATATCACCGTTTTTTTTCACCAATGTTATTTCAAAATTGATGGTTTCTTCCCTGTGTACGGCAGCTATATATTCATCATTCAGACGCTGATAATCTTCTGGATGGAAAATTAATTTCAATCTATCCCTGTATAATTCCTCCTTGGAAAAGCCGGTACTGTGAAAAACAGCCGGGTTCATGTACTCGATGTTTCCATCCGATCCCAGGAAAACTGTTAAATTGGGTGATGCCTCCGCTATGGCCAAAACCCTCCGGAGGTTATCTTCCGTTTCTACAATTTGGCTCAGATCCGTTGTAAAGGAAACCACCCGGTAGCTGTCTTTCCATTTTACACGTATAAGGGTAATTTCCACAGGCAGATGAGTTCCATCGGTTTTTATATGATCCCATATAATTGTATTTATTTCCCCGGTTTCAAAGGTATTCAAAATTATTTCTTTTGACTTTTTTATGCTATTGCTGCCGTCAGACTGGTACTCAGGCGAAAGATAAATAAATTTCTCAATAAGTTCCTCTTTGTTTTTGCATCCAAAAAGATCTATTGCGCTCTGATTACAATCTACCAGTTTTCCATCGGGGTTGAAAAAATAACAGGAAAATGTCATTGTGTCGAGCATAACCCGCAAACGATTTTCCGATTCCTGCAATGCGGCTTCCTTTGCCTTGTCTTCCCGCAGATCACGGGAATAGACGGCAAACCGGAATTCATCATTCCAGGGAATCCGCACAACTGTAACCTCAACAGGAAACTCCTCGCCCAAAGCAGTACGGGTCATCCATTCAAACCGCTTATAACCTGTTTCGCGTGCTTCACTTCCAATCCGTATTACCGCTGTGCGGGTACTCTCTCCGTCGGGCTGATACACAGGGTTTAGATCGTAAAAATGTTCAATATAATCTTTCTTGTTTTTAAGGCCGTATATCCTGGCAGTTTCTTCGTCGCAATCAAGTATTTTGGCGTTGATATCCCAAAGGGCGCACATCATGGGAGTTGCTTCAAGCATAATCCGTGTACGCTTGTCCGACTCAACATCCTTTAGCGAAACCATGGCGGATGTAGTGCTTACCCATATTTGGTAAGTCATAAAAACAATAATAACAATTATCGAAACAATCAGGATGTTCCGCATTTCTTTAAGCAGGTTCCTCTCGTTCCTCTCCAGAAACATTTCATCCTGCATAAGGTCGTCAATGAAAGATACATCATAATCAATTCCCAGGATGCCAACGACCTCTCCGTTTGAAATGATTGGCAATGCTGCCGAAATATTTTCACCCCATTCATTTATTATTGGTTCCGCAGAAAATGAAAGTTTCCTTGTTTCCTGCGCCTCTATAATATAATCGGGAGGAGCTCCCGACCATACAGATCCTCCAAGCCATTCTGGATGTTCATTCCTTTGTATTCCGGAGGATAAAAGAAATAAATAATCATTGTCTGTCTTTTTAACATAATAAATATAGGCGAAATCAAAAATACTTTTTATATTGTTTAGATCTTCGGATAAATCCCAGAACCAGTCAGTACCTGCTTCCTGCTCGAGCTTTGCGGGATCTTTAAGTACCGGATAATTAATTTCGATATACTCCGCCATATTGGCAAGGGTAGTCATTTTTAAATATTCAATATATTCTTTGTAGAACCTTCTGTTAATTTCACTGTAATCATGAGTCATTTCCTGAAATTTAACGAAAACCAGCAGCCCTACCGATATGGCGCCCAAAAATCCCAGACCTGTAAGCAGAATAATCGATAAAAATCTTTTACTAATCATCATCTACCACTTTTGTATATACTAACCATATAATAATGGTTTAATGCATATATTTATAGTGCCATACGGGCAATGATAGTTCTGAAGAAAAAGGATTCCGCCTGGTAAAATCAGGGAGCCAGTCGGATCCGGTTATAAGCTCCTGGCAATAGCCGTCTTCAATGCCGAAATCATTTAACATTGAAAGAACCTCTTCATATTCATCCTTTGAAACATAAGAGGCGGGGATACTGATTTCCTGGCCCGGTACATACACCGGTGTATACTGTGTCATCAGGGAAAGAAAAGCCCTGTTATGGTTATTGCCGGGGCTGCAGCCGGTACAATTTCCGGAAAACCAGCGGAGAACCTGCCGGGTGGCTTCAATATGGCCGGGAATGACAAGATGACGTACCATTACCCCGGAAACTATGGTCTCTGCTTCAAAACTCAATTTACGGAATTCCATCATTTTAAGAATGGCTTTTGAAGCCTGCTCCGGGTAATCAGGGGCATTAAAAAATTTTTCAGAAAAAGCAGGATCCATAGTTTTTAGGTCAGGCAGGTACACATCAACAAAACCGGAAAGAATTTCAAGGGTTTCCATTCCTTCGTAACCTGATGAATTCCAGAGTACCGGTACAGAAAGCCCGTTTTTCCTGGCTGTTTCTATCCCAAGAGCAATTGATGGGGCCGCATGGCTTCCGGTAACGATGTTGATGTTCCCGGCGCCCTGTTCCTGAAGAGCCAGGCATATTTCCGCAAATTTACCGGTATCTACGGCAAGGCCAAGGGCCTTTTCGCTGCCCCCCGTTGAAATCCGGTAATTTTGACAAAAAACACAGCCAAGGTTACAGCCAGAAACAAATATTGTTCCCGACCCTCCGGTTCCCGTAATTGGGGGCTCTTCTCCCCGGTGAATCCCCGCATAAGCAAGCCGCAGTTCTGATGTTTCTCCGCAAAAGCCCCTAAAACCGGCATTGCGATTAACGCCACAGTGCCGGGGGCAGAGATGGCAATTTTCATAAGACCGCATCTAAGGTTTTCGTGTCTTGAAGGGGTTAATGGATTTTTCCAGCTGAGCTACTGCAAACTTGGTATTCTCTGCTATCATTACCACTGATTCGGAATTGGTGGTAAGGGACCTGGCGCCCTCGTCACATTTGGTAACCTTGCTATCTACGCTTCGACTAAGTTCTGTCAGGTACCGGCAGGCTTCCACAGCCTCAAATGCGCTCTTTTCCATAGCCTGGGAAGCGGTTTCCACATCGTAGGTGATTTTGTTAATTGCGGAAATTGATGAAAGCAGCTGATTGGAACCAACACCTTGTTCCTCGGTTGCATTCTTTAAGCTTGCGGTGATTTCTTCCACCTGGTTGATCATGTTGATCATCCCGCTGAAAGATTTTTCCACATGGTCTGAAGAAGATGCGATCTCTTTAATTCCCTTCTGCAGAGACTTAATTGCGTCTTCAGAACTTCTGGATTGATGAGCAGTAGTTTCTGCCAGCTTTCGGATTTCCTGGGCTACCACGGCAAAGCCCTTGCCCGATTCTCCGGCATGGGCTGCCTCTATTGCTGCATTCATGCTCAACAGGTTGGTCTGTGTTGCTACATCGGAAATAACCTTGTTCATGACAGCCAGGGCTTGGGATTGGTTTTCTACCAGTTTGGCTGCTTCCGCAGTTTCGGAAAGCCGTTTCTTTTCTTCCAGAGAGGAGTGAACCAATTCCCGGATACGCTCATTCACCAGGACTGTATTATTCTCAATAGAGTGAATGTTTGCCACCATTTCCTCAATTGCCGTAGAAGCGCCGCTGATTTGGGTACTTTGTTCCTTGATTTTTACATTAAGATTTTCAATTTCCTTCATTACCAGGTCTACAGCGGTTTCGTTTCTCAATATTGACTGGTTTTCCTGGCTTACATCATCGCGGATCGAATTAACCACCTGACTTACATGATTAATAATCGCTTTTGTATCATCTACCGAGAGCGAAAGATCTTCGGCTACCCTACCAATGTCATGGGTGGAATCCTTTATCTTCTGTACCAGATTGCTTATACCGTCGGCAAATCTGTTAAAACCTTCTGAAAGAGCCGAAGCTTCCCCGGAAGAAAAATCCGGAGTAGAGGCAGTAAGATCTCCGCCGGAAATAACATTAAAGGAAGTCACAAGATGACGGAAAGGTTTTGTAAGATAGTAACTTAAGGCTATGGATATGCATCCGGCCAGTGCTGTAAGAACAAGTATCACAATAAAAACCGTTAAAAGAAATTGCCTGACTCCGGCCCAAAAAGAAGAGAGGGATCCTGTGGAAACCAGAAACCATTCAGTTCCCTCCACAGGCGAGGAACAAATATATTTTCCACCAATAAAAGATACTTCAATGTTTTTATTCAGAATTGTTTCCCTGTTGATTGACGGCATTTCATTAAAAATGTTTTTTTCAAGGACATAGGATATATCCGGATGAACCACAAAAAGCCCGTTGTGATCTATAAGAACTGTGTTACCATCATCGGTTATTTTTCCGCTGCTGACAATTTCCGAAAATTTATCCAGTGTTACATCAACAGCGATAACACCTATAATGATTCCTTCGTTATTTCTTACAGTCCGGGAAAAAGTAACGACTAACTTATTCGTTTCCGCATCAACATAGGGATCCACAAGTATTATATTGTCGGGATTGGCCATTGCCATCTGGTGCCATAACCGCTTTGGCGGATCCCAGTCATAATCCCATTCCGGGTCTGTTTCCGGATACCAGCCGCCGCCGGAAACCCAAATACCTCCCGGTGCATACATGGAAGTAACAGAACCATAATAAAAATCAAGCACCTCAGGATACACAGACATAGCACTGTAAAAAACATCATTCATTATGTTTGGGGAAGGAAGAACATTTACATAAGCCCCCCCGCCTTTTATTAAATCATAGATGGGAGTCAATGCACTTATCAGATTGGTATCCAGATTCTGCATGGTTATCTTGGCTTTTTCCCTAATATTGTCTTCGGTTAGCCGGTTTATATTAATGTAAAAAATAGCCGTTATCGCAGAGGCGATGATCAGAATAAGACTCAAACATAGAATTAAAATTTGAATGGAAAGGGAAAAATGCTTTTTTTTCATAAATCGTTCCTTTTTTTAATGCTTTCTTCCAGCTCCTTAAGGGCAAGATAAAATTCTTCATCTACCGGTTCATTTTTATTCCGGTGGGACTCCCAGTTTTTGTATTCGTCGCCGCTCACAACATCAGGTTTTTCAATCTCCGGTTGAGGTGCATTGTTGCTCATCGCAGATGCCTGTACAGGCATGGGTTCCTGACTTAACCTGAATGCAATGCCGCTGATGCCCATTTCAGGATAACGGCGCTGAATTGCCGAAAGAAGCTCACTTTGTTTTGTTTGGAGGATTTGAACCCAGCCGGGATGATCCGCTTCAATAAGCAGTACTCCGCGTTCCAGCTCCCTGATTCGGGAATGAACCGCGGCTGCAGGTAAATCATCCTTGTTTTGCCCGGGGCCTGCGGACCAGATTTCCGCTGCGATCTTTTCCCAGGAAGAAAATAATCCGGCAGTTGACCGGGCGGTTTCCATAAACTCTGATCCGAACCGTTCCCTAAACAGGGCGGTAACTATCTCACCTGCTTTTCTCATGTTAAATAGTCTCTCGCAGTACCTGTCCAGAGTTTATATTATACACGATTGTATCTGATTTTCCATACCTGGAAAATGGTTCTCCGGGGAGAAAGGTATAAAAGGCCTGTTCATATTCGGGCATAACAGAAATAAATTTTTCCCTTTTTGTCCGGTCAAGTTCAAGAAGTACATCATCCAGGAGGAGTACAGGCCTTTTCCCGGTTTTGTCTGAAAAAATTCTGGCTTGCGCAATACGAAGCAGCAGGGCCAGAAGCCTCCGCTGGCCTGTAGAAGCTTTTCCGGAAAAATCTTCTCCTTCGCGGGTGAACAGGTAGCGATCCCTGTGAGGTCCTGAAAGGGAGATACCGAAAGACGCATCTGTCTCACGTTTGACTGAAAGTAAATCCACAATGTCTCTTGTACTTTCTCCTTTCCACGATGGAAGGTACCTGACACCAATGCCCGAAATTCCGGAAATCTCCCTGTAAAGCGGTCCAAAAACAAGAGAAAACTCTTCCGCAGTTTTTTGCCGCTTTTCTGTCAGCTCGAGACCGTATTGAGCAAGCTGGGCATCAAGAGCATCAAGCATGACTGCGGTTTCGTTATTGAAGGCAGAACTGCTTTCGCCTGACGGAACACGGCCTGCTGCATTGAAATTTTTCAGAATAGTATTTTTAACTTTAAGAACATGCCGGTATTTTCGCAGATCTTCCAGGTACGGGGGATCCCAAAGGCTCCTGGTCTGATCAAAAAACCAGCGTCTTCTTTCCGGACTTCCTGCGATAAATTCCATATCTTCATGGCAAAAGACAATGGCCGGCGCCACAGAAAGAAGTTCCTTTCGATCTTCGATATGTTTCCCGTCCAGGCTGATATTTTTTTTCCCGTCCTTAAAAACTACAGAAACATTTTTATAAAGGGAGAGATCAAGACAAAGGGAGACAGAGCAATCCCTTTCACCCAAACGCACCATTTCCCTGTCGCGAACACCCCGGAAAGAAGATGCGTAAGAACAAAAATAAAGAGCTTCCAGAAAATTGGATTTTCCCTGGCCGTTTTCGCCGACAAGAAAGATATCTTTACCCCGCAGATCTGTTTCCGAATCGGCAAGATTGCGGAAAGAAACAGTTCTTACAGAAACAAAGCTCACGGCAGATGGTATCAGTCTTGCTGCATCGGCATGACAATGTGAAAAAAGTCTTTTTCCGGAACCGGCCTTATTGTAATTGTCTTATTCGGCTCTGTAAAAAGGATTTGAATATCATCCCCGCCCATAACCTTAAAAGGTTCTTCCAGATAACGGTAGTTAAGCGCAATGGAAATTTCTTCTCCCTCGTATTTGCAGGAAATTTCTTCCATTGCATTGCCAATATCGTTTTCTTCACAATAAATGGAAGCTGTACCATTAGAAAGCCCCAGGTAAACCCGGTGGGATTTTTGTTCTACCAGCAATGAAACCCGTCTCAGGGCATCAAGCATTTCAAGACGATTAACTGTAAACTGGTTAATCTGATTATCGGGAATAACCTTGCGGTAATTGGGAAATTGTCCTTCAATAAGCACCGATGAAAGCTTATAGGAACCAAACTGTATAAAAATGGTTTTATCGGTTACAGATATTCCAGCCATCCCCTCATCTCCGGCACGTTTCAAAACAATATTTAGAATCTTGGGAGGAATAATTACTCCGGAAAAATCATCCAAATCTGCAGGAGCAGGCTTTGTAATAAAGGCAAGCCGCCTGCCGTCAGTTGCAACCATTATGAATCTGTTTTCGGATTTTTCAAAAAATACTCCGTTCATAAAATATCGGGTTTCATCATCTGAAATGGCAAAAATTGTTTCCTGTATCATGTCCTTAAGATCCCTTATTGGAATTTCAAAGAAAACCCTGCCGCTTGCAGAAAATTCAGGAAATTTGTCAGAAGCAATGCATTTAAGCTGAAAACGGGCTTTTTTTGCCGATGTCTTTATGTCTATCCTGTTATTGGACTGCTCAAATATTATTTCTCCATCGGGAATGGAATTAAGAATCCCGTTAAATTTATCTCCAAATACGGTGATACTTCCGGGCTCAATAACATCAACAGGTACACTGGTTTCAAAATTAACCTTCATGTCTGTTGCTTTTATTATGAGACTATCGTCCCGGGCTTCAAAATAAATATTTGAAAGTATGGAAATTACGTTTTTCGACGCTATTATTTCGTTGGCTATTGCCGTTTCTTTAAGTAATATACTTCGTTCACAGGTAAATTTCATATAATCTCCTTTACAATGTTATTATAATTAATATATAAATTCAGTAATAGTAGTAATAAGAACGCCTTATTGTGGAAAAGTTACTTAATTCAATAATTTATATGGAATTAAGTAAATAATAAGTCCGGGAAAACACATTGATTTTTCCGGTCTTATTAACAGTTTCCACAGTCACTCTTAAATATACTTTATTTTTACACATTATTCTAACCATTATTTAACATTATATTCCTTGATTTTTCTTTTGAGTCTTTCCAGAGCTGAATAGAGATTGGTATCGGAACGGCTTTCTTCCTCAATTTTGGAGCATGAATGAAGAACCGTTGCATGATCCCTGTCTCCGAAGGCCTGGCCTATCTCGGTTAAAGAATACTCTGTTAGCTCACGGCAGAGGTATATGGATATTTGCCGGGGTTTTACTATTCCTGAACTCCGTTTTTTCCCTTTTAAATCATTTGGTGTAAGATGGTAATCTTCTGCCACCACCCTTTGAATTATCTCCATGGACATATTGCCCTGTTTTGGGTCGGCAAAATTATCTTTTAGTTCTCTTTGGGCTATTTCTACTGTTACCGGTTTATTTACCAAATCAACATAGCCCATCAGTTTATTCAGGGCGCCTTCCATATCCCGAACATTGGTAGAAATGTTTTTAACGATAAGTTCAATTATTTCATCAGAAATTGTAATTTCCTTTTTTAGCTCCATTTTTTTTAATTCCATTTTTTTCTTTAAAATGGCAATTAGCTCCTCATACTTTGGCAGGTGAAGTTCTACATTTACACCTTTCTGAAATCTTGATTTAAGCCGGGGAATCATGCCTTTTAGCTCTGTTATTGGCCTGTCGCAGGTAAAAACCATTTGTTTTTTCTTGTTAATAAGAGCCTCGAATGTATAAAACAATTCTTCCTGGGTTCCGGCGCCCCGTTCGATGGTATGTATGTCGTCAATCAGGAGAGCGTCTACATTACGGTATTTTTTTGCGAAAGCGTCCTTGTTTTTCTGGCCCATTCCCACTACCTCAACAAATTCCCGCATAAAACCTTCACCTGTTATATAGAGAATTTTGAGATCAGTATTCTGGTATATATAATGACCAATAGCCTGCATAAGATGGGTTTTTCCCAGACCGGTCCCGCCGTATATGAGCAGAGGGTTGTAAATTGTATTTGTTCCGGGATTACGGGCAATTGCCGAAGCGGCGTTATAGGCATAAGTATTGTCTGCGCCTATCACATAGGTAGAAAAAGTATATTCCTCCTGGAGCTGGGGATGGATTTTCTTTTTTGCCACGCCTATGGAGGAAGCTAGAGACGCGTCCGTATTTTCCTGGACTTGAGATTTTCTGCCTTCCGGCACTGTTATTTCTTTTTCGGAAGCCTTCTCTTTAAAGCTTTCAAGGGAATTTCCGCTTCCTTTTCTAACTTCCAGGGTAACAGTTATATTTCTTCCCATTATTTCTGCGACTTTACCTGTTATTTTGGTCAAATATTTGGGTCCAAAGATACCCAGGTAGAAATCCGACGGTACGGAAGCGTAAATAACCGACTCTTCGGCCCGATTATACTCCACACTACCGAACCAAAGACCGTATTCTTCTTCGCCAAGCTCTTTTTTTATCTGAATAAGGGATTCATCCCAATAGTTTCTGTAGTTCCATTCATCCATAAACCTGTTCCCGGGTAGAGACCGCTTCAGAATCCAATTTTGATTCAGTCTCAAGTTCTCCACATATTATCCACAGCTTTAAACATAAATGTAAAGCTCCAAAATTTATAAAAGTTCTCTTTATTAACTTAAAGCCTGAATAGTAATATTATCTAATTACTTGTATTATAAGTAATTAAATTTAAATATAAAACAATAAAATAACGAATTTTACGATGTATCGTT
>JGI24702J35022_10001418_pt1 | contig 14954 bp, 10 predicted proteins | sample TergutTh196P4_FD_35022 | JGI IMG/M metagenome (IMG submission 35022)
GTGATATATGCGCAGAACTGGAAGCAACTGCTAGGCAATGCTGCAAAGACAATGTTTTTAGTCGTCCTGGGATCTGCCGCTATTATTCTCGGCGTGTTTGTCGTTCTGATGCTGCTGTTCCGCGTCATTGGCTGGCCTGCCTGGGTCGCGTTTTTTATCTCTGTTTTTATGGCCTTCACTTTGAAATCCGCTTTTATAGACAGCTTCATCTTGGCAAGGACGATGGTCGCTTATATGAATGTCGCGCCGACGACGGTTATCACATTTGATCTATATGGAAAGCTGTCGAAGGTTTCTGCAAAATTTAAGCAGTTGTGGTCAAAAGGGCAGGAGGAAGACCCGTCGCCGCAGCCCGGCGCTCCCGCCTATGCCGGTGCGGGGTATGGGGCGCAGCCCGGCGCTCCCGCTTACGCCGGTGCGGGGTATGGGGCGCAGCCCGGCGCTCCCGCCTACGCCGGTGCGGGGTATGGGGCGCAGCCCGGCGCTCCCGCTTATGCCGGCGCGGGGTATGGGGCGCAGCCCGGCGCTCCCGCTTACGCCGGCGCGGGGTATGGGGCGCAGCCCGGCGCTCCCGCCTATGCCGGCGCGGGGTATGGGGTGCAGCCCGGCGCTCCCGCTTACGCCGGCGCGGGGTATGGGGTGCAGCCCGCTGGTCCAGCATACGCCGGCGCGGGGTACGGGGCGCAGCCCGCCGGTCCAGCATACGCCGGCATGGGGTATGGGGCGCAGCCCGCCGGTCCAGCATACGCCGGCACGGGGTATGGGGCGCAGCCCGCTACTCAACATGTCCCATATGGCTCTCCATCAATCAATGCAGTTTATTGCCGTCAATGTAATGCATTAAACGCACAAGGCGGAAAGCATTGCAGCAGTTGCGGCGCTCCGCTCTGATTCTCCGCCTATCCGGACGAACCCGAATGGATGCAGACATGCATAGTTACACGCCCGGTGAGGCAAGTGCATGAACAGGAGTAGCTATCTTTCCACATAAAATTCACATAAAAATTTCCGCTTGCATTCTATCCGATATTGTGTATAATAAGTGGGCATCCTAACGAGACATGCTTCATCAGCGGGCCCTTAGCTCAGTTGGTTAGAGCATCCGGCTCATAACCGGACGGTCCCGGGTTCGAGTCCCTGAGGGCCCACCATACAAACCTCGAGAAACACCGTATTTTCAACGAAATACGGTGTTTCTCGACTTTTCATAGCCTTCATTGTTTTTATTGAGAAATCAAAAGCTGTTGAGTCTTCCATTTGCCGGAAATGTAATAAACTCCGCCGATGAAGAATGGCGCATACCCCGCCAAAACATTCCCATACCAAAACCCTCTTATCTCCATTCCAACAGTAATCCCCAGCAGCAGCGCCAGACCAATTCTGCAAACAACGCCGTCGAGCAGCCCGACAGCGAGGTTCAGCTTCGCGTTGCCCACGCCATTAATCAGCGAAAAGAATGGAGCCCGGAGCGCAAACCCATAATTGTTAAGAACCGCAATCGGGACATACAGCATCGCCATGTCGAGAACTTCCTTATCTGTGTTGAACAAGCCGAATATCTCACGCGGCAGCAAAACCGTGGCTGCGGAGAAAATCGACACAAAAACGAGGTTCACCCACATCGAAAAGCCTATTACCTTTGGCACACGTTCCGTTCTCCCCGCTCCGAGGCTCTGTCCGACCATCGCGCCCCCGCTTGTGGAGAACGAAGAAGAAACAACTGANGTCACAATGGCGAGTTTCGCGCCGATCCCCGTCACCGCAGCGGCAATAACTCCATACGCATTGATATATGCATTTACGAACATCATTGAAAAATTGATCGCAACGCTTTGCAAACACATTGGTATTCCGAGCTTTATGAGCTTTCTCATAACAAAGCCGTCCACCGCGAAGCTCCTCAGCTTGAAATCAAATCCAAAGGCTTCCTTGTGCCTGTAAAGATATATTATCGATGCGACAAAGCTGATCGCTTGCCCAATGACCGTCGCAAGCGCAGCTCCGAACGCCGACCAACCAAACCCTGCGACAAAAACGATATCAAGTATGAGGTTTGAAATAGCAGCGATTGCAATGAAAATAAGCGGATGCCGAGAATCGCCCATCCCCCTAAGTATTGCGCTCACAAGGCTGTAGCCGAACGTGAAAAACAACCCCGCATAACATGTAAGGCAGTATTCGCGCGCCAGCTGATAAGCCTCCGCGGGCGTGTTCATCAGCCGCAGAAATGTGTCGGACCCAATAAGGCACACGCCCATGAGCACAAGCGACCCGAGCAGCACAACAGTAAACATCGTGCCGATCGTCCGCGTGACCGATTTCATGTTCCCCGCTCCGACGAATTGTGAGATAATCACCTGGCCTGCATTGCAAAACCCCATTGCGATGAACATGGGCATATGTATGATATCCGCGCCGATCGACACCGCCGCAAGCCCCGTGCTGCCGACGAACTGTCCGATAACGACCATGTCGACCATGTTGTATATGGTTTGCAGCAGATTTGCCAACAGCATAGGTATTGCGAATATTATCAATGTCCTTGAAACGGGACCTGTTGTCAGGTCCCTTGCCAGTGTAGTTTGTTTTTCGTTTTCCAATTCTTGCACCCGCTTCTTTATTATGATGGTATTATCCCACCGCATGAAGCAAAATACAAGAGTCATGCAAATATTTTCTGATTGCTTTTTTGTTTAATATATGGCAGAATGAACAAAGTGTATTATTCGATGCGTGACTCTCCCTGCGCTCCGGAATATATTCGAAAGGAATCGTTTAAATAGTATGTTCAAGAAAAAAATCTGGAAAATGCTCCTGAGCTTCACGCACGGGATTAAGCGTTATTTCCTGATATCGATTTTAGCGGCCGCAGCATCGTCGCTCATGTCTTTCCTTACTCCGATCATCGTCGGCTTCACTGTCGATAATGTAATCGGCGGCGGTGCTCAATCTTCGCTACCCGGCCCTATTATGTCTCTGTATAATTTTCTCAGCAGCAGAGGCATATTCGGCTCAAAGCTGGCCATCTGCGCTATCTTCGCAGCGCTTTGCGCCATTATTGCAGGCTCTTTCAACTATTTGTCCCGCACCAACATGGCAAAAGGCTCCGAGAGCATGATCAACAATCTTCGCATCAAACTTTTCAAGCACACGCAAAGCCTTCCGTTTGAATGGCATTCAAAAAACCAAACCGGCGATATCATTCAGCGATGCACGTCCGATGTCGAAACGACCCGGCGCTTCGTGTTCCAGCAACTGATCGAGGTGCTGCGGACGGTGATCATGCTTGTCATGGTAATGATAATCATGTTCACTCTAAACCCCATCATGGCTCTTGTCGTGACGGTGTTCCTCCCGATCATCATGTTGTATACAGTATTCTTTTTCAAGCGCGTCGCAGACAAATTTCTCGAATGTGACGAAGCGGAAGGCGAGCTCATGGTCAGGGTGCAGGAAAACCTGACAGGCGTGCGCGTCGTCCGCGCATTTGGACGGGAAAAATATGAGACGGAACGCTTTGACGAGAAAAACGTCGCTTTCACAAAGAAATGGCTATCGCTCGGAGGGACATACGGCCAGTTCTGGGGAATCAGCGACTCCGTCTCCGCAATGCAGCTACTATGCGTGATCGTCACAGGCTCGCTCCTCGCCGCGCGCGGTACTCTCAGCTTTGGAGAGCTGCTGGTTTTCATCAGCTACACGCAGATGGTCGCGTGGCCTGTCCGACAGCTTGGGAGAGTGCTGTCGGAAATGAGCAAAACCGGCGTTTCGCTCGGGCGTATAAACGAGATTTTGGAGGCCCCCGGCGAAACGGACCCGCCTGACGCGCTGGAACCGCCGATGGACCGAGACATTGAGTTCAAAGACGTCAGCTTCTCGTATGACGTCGAGACAGACCAGCAAGTGTTGAAAAACGTCAGTTTCACGATAAAAAATGGCACAACTTTCGGGATATTGGGCTCCACGGGATCGGGAAAGTCCTCGATAACATACCTGCTCAACAGGCTTTACGAAATCGGCGCAAACAGCGGAGCGATAACTATCGGCGGCATCAACATACAACAAATAAACCGGAAATATTTGCGTAAAAATATCGGGCTTGTCTTGCAGGAACCATTTTTATTCTCAAAGACCATACTGGAAAATATCGACATTGCATCGCATGGGCAAGACCTCGGCAAAGTGCGCGAAAAAGCCGCAATTGCAGCGGTCGACGATAACATCATGTCGTTTTCAAAGGGCTATGAGACTATCGTCGGCGAGCGGGGCGTGACTCTATCGGGCGGGCAAAAGCAGCGCGTCGCAATCGCACGGACATTGATGATGAACGCGCCGGTCATGGTGTTTGATGATTCAATGTCCAGCCTCGATATGGAAACAGACGCCAAAATCCGTGAAGCGCTGCGCATCGATACTGCGCAAGCGACCGTCATCCTCATTTCGCACAGGATATCTACTCTGATGAAAGCGGATAAAATCATGGTTTTGGATGAAGGCAGAGTCGCGGAAATCGGCACGCATCAGGAACTCATCGATAAAAACGGGATATACCGCCGCGTATATGACTTGCAGTCCGGAATCGATGACGAAAGGTAGGGTTTTGTGAATTACGAAGAAGAAAAAATCAAAGGTTTGAGCCTGACCATATGGCTACGGCTTCTCAAATACTTCAAAGGCTTAAAAAAACAGATTCTTAAAGCGTTCATCGTCATACTGGCTGCGACGGGGGGCAGCGCGGCGTATCCGCTGTTCATTCGCTATGCTGTCAGCAACTTCGTCGTGCCCGGAACGACAAAGGGAATCGTGCCATTCACCGCTGTTTGCTTCGGGTTTATTCTCATCGTTGGAGTATGCATATATTTCTGGACAAAGCTCCTGATGGGTCTCGAGATGAACCTTAGTATGATAATCAGGCGCGATTGCTTCGTGCATCTTCAAAAGCTGCAGCTTGCATATCACAACGTCAATTCCGTCGGATATCTGATCGGAAGGGTCATGTCCGACACGGAACGAATCAGCAGCATGATATCATGGGGTTTTTCTGGCTTGGTGGAGAGTATTCTGTTCTTGTTTTTCAGCATTACATTCATGCTTATCCTCAGTCCGAAACTGGCGATTATCCTGATTATCGTCATACCCGCAGCAGGGATCATCGCATGGATTTTCCAAAGGAAAATCATCGTCATCAGCAGAAGAGTCCGAGAACTCAATTCTAAGATAACGGGATCGTACAACGAGGGGATAACAGGTTCAAAAACGTCAAAGACATTGGTCATTGAGGATTTGAACAGCGCAGAATTCTCAACTCTGTCCAACAACATGCGGCGCGAATCCATACGTTCGTCGCGGCTAAACGCGCTGATGATGCCAATGGTCATGTCGCTTGGCTCCATAGCTCTCAGCATCGTTCTATACAGAGGCGGGACGCTGGTCGGCAAGCAATTGCTGGATTTCGGCATTATTTCCGCGTTTGTCACATATGCTGTCAGCACGATCGAGCCTATCGTCTGGGTTTCGGGCGTGATTTCTGAAATGGTGTCCGCCCAAGTGGGCATCGAAAGGGTGACGGGGCTGCTTAACGAACCCATCACCATCGTCGATCTTCCGGAAGTCATTAAGAAATATGGCGACACGTTTGACCCCAAGCGCGAAAACTGGGAACCGGTCCTTGGCGGCGTCTCATTCGAAAATGTGTGGTTCAAATACCCTGATGGCGATGAATACGTGCTCGAGGACTTCTCGCTCGACATCCCTTCCGGCACCACCGTGGCGATTGTGGGGGAGACGGGCGCGGGGAAATCCACCATAGTGAACCTCGCATGCCGCTTTTATGAGCCGACTGAAGGCCGGGTGCTCATTGACGGGCGCGACAGCCGCGAACGGTCTCAACTGTGGCTGCATTCATCGCTCGGCTATGTCTTGCAAGACCCGCATCTGTTTTCCGGCACGATCATCGATAATATCAGATATGGGCGTCTTGACGCGACCGACGAGGAAGTTATGGCTGCTGCTAGCCTGGTTTCGGCAGATACAATAGCAACACGGCTTCCCGATGGCTTCTCATCGGACGTAGGCGAAGGCGGCGACAACCTTTCGACAGGCGAAAAGCAGCTCGTGTCCTTCGCGCGCGCTGTTTTGGCCGACCCCCCGATATTTGTCCTCGATGAGGCAACTTCCAGCATCGACACTGAAACGGAGCGCCTGATTCAAAACGCAATCTCGCATATGCTCAAAGGGCGGACGTCTTTCATCATCGCCCACAGGCTTTCAACAATCGTCAGGTCTGACCTCATCCTCGTTGTTGAGGATGGAAAGATTGTGGAAAGAGGCACGCACAAGGAGCTGCTGGCCGCCGGCGGCCACTACAGCTCCCTATACAAAGCCATGCGCTTGGAAGAAATCATGCAGTAATGGACAATGAACCGGTGCGCCCCTGCCGCGCGCACCATATTAAGGAGTTCGGGACAATAGTCCCGAACTCCTTATATCATACGGCATATCATACAGCGATTCCCCGCTGTTGAGCACTATGTTTAATTCCCTTCGATATAGCTGTCGCGCACGGTCCCCCCGCTCATGCTGAGGCTCTGGGTATTGTTGCTGCGCATCTTTCCGACGACTTTCGTCAAAATCTGCTGGTAGAACATGACCCCCATCTCCGGGTCTGTCTCGACAAGCTTTTGAATGTCGTCTTTTTTTATGCCTATCATCTCCGTGAACTGCAATGCACGGCAGTTCAACGTGAACGGCGTGTGCGTCATGCAGCTCTCGCCGAGGATATCGCCTTTCCCCAGCCGCGTCAGCTCAATTTCGCCCCCTGTTTCACGCGAACCCGCAAACAGCGACAGCTCGCCTTTGAGTAATATATGCATCGCGTTGTTGAAATCACCGCTCCGAAACACCATCTCCCCCTCATAATGCGTTTCTACATGGAAGAGCTCCGAAAGCTGCAGCCAGCCCTCGTTGCTGAGCGTGAAATCGAACGCTTTACGCAACTCTGCGACAATTTCGACAGGAGTCAACTGTCTTTCGCGCTGCGCGTTTCGAAGGATCGGCTTGTTGGAAAGGTTGTGTTCCTCCATAATCTTCCGCATCTCATAGCGTTTGAGCGCAACGGCCTCGCTGATTTGCTCCCAGAGCTTTTGATTGAGGCGATATCGTGAAAACGGGTCGAAGTTTGGTTTTGCTTCCTTGCGGCCGATTGAAATATTGTTGAGCGACTCCGTGCAACCCTCTGTGTCGCCTTTAAGCTGATAATCCGCAGCCAGCATCATGTTTGAGCGGAAAATTTTCTCTTCCAAGTCNTCNCGNAGAAACTCCCCGGGGTATGGATCAAAGTCCTCCGGCGTGACCAACACCATGTTGCTGGTCTTATATTGAGATGAAATCTTCGAGCGTTCATATACAAAACGATATATGTCCTCGCGTATGCGTTTCCATTGCGGGTGTTTTTTCGGCACGGGCAAATGCTTAATCGACAGCGTGTTGTCGAGGAAGAACGTAAACCCATACATCCTACTGTTGATGAGGTAATCGATGTCCTCGCCCCTTGTGATGTGGGGGTCGAAAGGAACGCTCTGGAACAAGTCGCGGTGCAATATCATTGCCCCGCCAAAAGCGAACGGCGTGCGCTTGATCCTCGGCGGGCAGCCAATGATCTCGTCAAATGCCTTGGCCTTGAACCCAAATCTGTCCCAATATGTCATCCATGACTCCGGCTTGACATCGTCATAGTATTGGTCATATTTATTGATATAATACCCGGCCATGCCATAGACGACATCGCCGTAAATACGCTTGCCCAGGAACTCGACCGAGCGCTCGACCCAATCGGCCTTTTCGAACACCTCATCATCGTCGATTAAAATCGCCGCGTCGGCTGCGAGTATGTCGGCGCATAAGAGGCACATATTCCTCACGTTCGCATAACCCATCATCGTCAGCAGCGACGCCGTCCTTTGCTGGGTGTCGGTCTCATAAACAATTTCAGAAACGCGCGCCAAGTCCCCGATGGTGAATATATACGTTTCAGCTTTTAAATCCGCTTTTTGGACGATCTCAACAACACGCTTCTCCGCATCGTCAGCGATGTCCGGAGTCGTCGGGCAGATCAGCAGCACAAGCTTAAAGTCCTTGTACTCCAGCTGTTTCATGCTTTCAAGCGTCCTTTGGAGCGTTCCTTCCTCATCAAGCGGTGTCGGGTGGTCGTAAATAGCGTCTCCCTCGCGCCATTCTTCGTCCAATTTGCGTGACCAATATGTCGGTATCAATACTACCTTTCGCATATCATCCGTCTCCTTATGAATTAAAAATATCAATAAGAGTATCCATCAATGAATCTTGCGCGTATTTGTTGAAAGCATACTTAGCCGCGGCCGCCATGCGTTCGCGTCTGTCCTTTCGATATAGCTCCCTTTGAATCGCGGCCGAGAGCCCCATCGCATCATCAACATCGACAAGAGCGCCGACCTCGTCATTGACGATATCGGGCAGCCCTCCTTGGTTTGTCGCCACCACAGTGCTGCCGCAAGCAAGCGCTTCGACGGCGACAAGGCCGAACGGCTCGCGGCGCGACGGAACAATGCAAACATCCGCCGTGCTGTATAGCGACCGGAGCTGCGAAATATCCAAGCTGCCCAGGAAGTGCACATCCTTGAGCATCAGATCCTCCGCCTGTTTTCTCAACTGCTCCGCAAGCTCGCCATCGCCCGCAACGATCGTAACGATTTCGTCCGGACGCTCGCCTTCGTAGATCCGCGCAGCATCCAATAACACATCCACGCCTTTGAAGTATGCAAGTTTGCCCGCAAACATGACAAGCCGCTTTTTTAATGTAATGTCGAATGTCGCCAACACTTGCTTGGCCGTAATTACATCGGGAAAAAACCTTTCCGGATCATACCCATTTCGCATAAATACCGTCCTGTCCGCGCAAGCCGGGAAAAGCTCCTTGACAAGCTCGTCGTTGTCATTGGAAATGGTGATGATCCGCTTTGCGCCGAAAGCGGCTTCGTCCGCGTATTTTCGGAAACGTGATGTTTTTTGGTATCCCATGAGGTCTGTCCCATGCGCGGTCACGACATATGGGATGCCGCTTTTTGCCGCGAGCCAACTCAACAACCAGATATGCTGCGCGTGGATGATATCGGGCTTAAACTCGTCGATTGCCTTTTTTATAGCCTTTTCAAAAGCGGAAAGATATGCATCGAGCTGCTCGTCATCGAGATCAAAAAAAGTCATAGTGCTGCGTGGATGCGTTGTGAAGCAAGGAAAATTAAATGGGAGCGAGTTCTTCAACGGTTGTTCATACGTGAAAAACACAGGATATGCGCCGGCGCCCGGTGGCGTTCCGAACTGCATCGTGTTCTCGGGAAAAACAATGCAGACTTCATGCCCCTTTTTCATCAAATGCACCGCAATGTTGCGCGTATATGTTCCGCTGCCGGAGCCGGCAATCGGGAAATGGTTTATCATCAGTACTCTCATGTCAGTTCACTCCTTTCGATGAATTCCTCCCATGCTCTCAAAACATTCTCATATTCGCTAACATATCTGCTCAAGCTGTCCCAGCTAGTGTCGAAATTGTCGATTATGCTGTTGAATTTAGGATTTGAGGTATAAGCAGACAGCGCGTCAAGCCCGCGAATGAGCCGCTCGCGCTGAAAACTCCTGACTTCCTTCAAATCCTCACCCTTGACATGGTTCATAAAGGGATTCCTGCCGACCCATCCCGTGCATGCGTAATAAAAACGATCCTGTGCCGATAAGTCATTGCGGAGGTCAGGTTCTGCGGGGAAGTTTTTATAAGTATCGTGCAAGGGGTTTAAGCCGATATCAATGCATTGCGTCGCGTTCTTCGCGATGCTGAGCCCTAGAACGGTGTCTTCGCCTCGGTTTAAATATAGTTCGTCTCCAACGATATAATATGACGAAAAAAACGGAGGCAGTTTTGAAAATGCTGACAATGTGATGGCGGTATTCCCCCCAAGGATTTTTGTGCAAGGCGTCGGAACGCGCTTTTCGGGCTGGACTGCCAAGCATCTGTGGGCCTCGCTGCTCTGCCAGTAATCCAGCATTTCTATCTTTTGCACGCCATGAAGCAGATCATCCATGCCGTCGAACGACGCCGGCGGCAGAATATTATACCCGCTATATTCGCCTGTCGTGATCAGCGCCCCTGCTTTGATGCTATCGAGATGCGCGCCAAAGAAATCGACATCCTCGGTTACAGACCCAACCGGCGTCTTTTTCAACACGGAGGGGTAAACATCGTTATCGACGAAAAACAGCACGTCGACGCCCCTGAGTATCGCCTCAATGGTGACGGCCGTGCGTTTAAACCCATAAGGAACCAAGCCCCTTGCCGTGTCCACCGGGCAATCGAGCAACGTATGTTTGGCATCAGCGGATATGCCACGGCTGCGGAATTGCTCAATGCAATACTCCGGGTTTTTAATGTCGATGGCATAAAACCGCGCTTTTTTGCTTATTGCTGCCGCAGCGCGCGGGTTTAACTCCTGTGTATACGCAACTATGACACAGTCGAGCTCATGACCGTATTTTTCCGCGTTTTCAACAAACCGCATAATGTCGTCATCAGTATTGATATTCTTGATAATCATCCCTAAGGCTATCTTCAATACATCACCCCTTTCGTCTCAGCATAGCGTGTATATCTACTTGTATCATATTTCAACGCGAAAGTGAAGAATTATTTATTGAAACATGGATATATTTGATGAAAATTTAACATTTATGTGTTAAGTCTCCCCTTGCGCCATTAAATAAAAAGTGCTAAAGTGTGCAAAGAGGCACAAATGAGGCTCAATATCCGCTATCATTTTGTGCCGGAGAGCGACGAAAGGAATGGTCATGATAATGGCAGATATGATGGTAGAAATCGAAGGTTCAGGCAAACATTGCCACGTAACGCGCGAAACACTTGACATTTTGTATGGAGAGGGGTTTGAACTGGAAATAAAGAAGATGCTGACACAGCCGGGGCAGTTTGTGTCGCCGCAAAAGCTCACGCTGCACGGACCGCGTGGCACGGCAGACCTGTCCATAGTCGGCCCTTGCAGAAAGGTCAACCAAATTGAGCTGTCTTTCACCGATGCGCGCGCGCTTGGATTCGATCCCCCCATTCGCGACAGCGGCGATGTCGCGGGGAGCTCTCCATGTACCATCGTCGGGCCGAAAGGCTCTGTCGAGCTTGAGGAAGGCGTCATCATCGTCAAGCGTCATGTGCATGTTTCTCCTGCTGACGCTGAGAAGTTTGGCGTCAAGGACAAGCAAATCGTGAAATTAAAGACCGATGGGGTTCGCGCGCTGGTTTTTGACGAGGTTGTCGTGCGTTCAGGGCCGGATCACGCTACTTACGCGCATCTTGATTATGACGAAATCAACGCCGGAGCGATTTTCGGAAATCAACCTATGGGCGAAATCATCAAGTAGGCGTTACAGCTAGATGCCTTATGATAATCAAACGGGGATACGCTTCCGCGTTCCCCGTTATTGATGCGCGATCGATGATGCGCTCATTGTCCGGCTGTGCAAGGCCGGCTTTTGCGACTATATCAGATTAAGAACAATCGTGAGTATCAAGAATATGCCGGCAAACCACTTTGTGGCGCGGGCGAGGCGGGCATCGAGCGTTTTTGATTTATTCTTTGACAGGAACGTGTCAGAGCTGCCGCTGAGCGCGCCGGACAGGCCGGATGTTTTCCCGGATTGCAGCACGACAATGGCGATTATCGCAACACAGATGACCAGATGGACAATGATGATGGTGGTTTTCATAAATTTCAATCCTTTCGGGTGTATACGTTTCATATTGCCGATGTCTCGACATTTGTTCACGAGATAGCATACTACCATATGCTCCGCCAATATGCAAGCATTTTTTGACAATATTTAAACAGATCTCAATACGGAGGCAATAATTCACGCCCGGTGAGCGCAAGGGCGTGAATTGTAGCAGATGGAGGAAAGTATGTATTTTGACACGCATGCCCATTATGACGATGAACGCTTTAACGAAGACCGTGATGAACTGTTGCAAACTATGGCCGCCGCAGGGATCTCCCTGATCCTTAACGCCGCAAGCAGCCTCGAATCATCAAAAATCGCCCTTAGCCTCGCCGACAAATATCCGTTTATCTACGCATCGGTCGGAGTTCATCCCCATGATGCAAAAGACATGACAGACAACACGGCCGCAGAGCTGGAAAAACTCCTGCTGCACGAAAAAGCGAAGGCCGTCGGAGAAATCGGCCTGGATTATCATTACGACCATTCCCCGCGCGACATCCAAAGAGCGCGATTCAGGGAACAATTGGAACTAGCCCGGCACGCTAAAAAGCCCGTCATCATACATGAACGCGAAGCGCTGCCCGATATGCTTGATATTATAAAGGATTTCACTGACTTGAACGGTGTGGTGCACTGCTTCTCCGGAAGTTGGGAGACGGCGAAAATCATTCTGAAGATGGGATGGAATCTGTCTTTCACAGGTGTCGTTACGTACAAAAACGCGAGAAAATCCCGCGAAGTTGTCGAAAACATCCCCTCAGATCGCTACATGCTGGAGACTGATTGCCCCTATCTCTCCCCTGAACCTGTGCGCGGCAGGCGCAACAGCTCGTTGAATTTGCCGCACATCGCAGAGTTTGTCGCTATGGTGCGCGGTGTTTCCGTTGAAGAGGTTGCAGCAACGTCGATGGAAAACGGAAAGAAATTTTTTGGAATCATTTGATAGATGCTATTGATAATCGAGAGGGGGTGGATATCCACCCCCCCTATATTATGTTGTGTGTCCTCGAAAACTCAAAAGCCTTACAATACCTGTCATATCTGAGCGAAGCGAAGAATCTTTACCTCCGTTTTTCCGTAAGTGCTCAGACAAGATCCATCGCTATCGCTCAGGATGACACCGGGAGTTTTCGAGGTCATTCTATGCTAACACATTGCATTAGCGCCATGGGGAGTCCCGCTATCCCAACGGCATCTATTCTTCCACATCTCCAGGCTGCAACTCTTGCTCTTCCGCCTCTTCCGGCTGCAACTCCTGCCCTTCAGCGTCCCCGGGCGACAGCTCTGTTTCCTGCACATTCGGACGAAGCGTATCATCAGATTCGCGCTCTTGTCCATCCCCAGGCAATATTATACGATCAGGCAGCTGCTCCTGCTCCTGCCCATCATCTGGGCGCAGCGTCGGATCCTGTTGCGGCAGCAACTCTCGCGGCAACTGCTGTGCCTCTTGTCCTTGCGTCTGCTGCTTGCGCGGCTGCCCTGCAGTCAAGTCTTCGTCAAAAGTAATTGACAGCTCATATTCCACTCCGTCGCGCCAAACAGTAATCACCGTTGTGTCGCCGGCTTTAAATTTCCTGAGCGCGAACACCAATGTTTCAAATGAATCAGTCTCAGTATCGCCGAGCTTGATGATGATATCGCCGATCATCATGCCTGCCTTCTCAGCAGCGGAACCTTCAGTAACGGACATCACGCGAGTGCCCACGACCCATCCCCAGTATTCGGCATTTGCGCTCGAAACAGTCTGCGCTGATATCCCGATGAGCGGCCGGCCGGTGATATACCCATGTTCGATCAGTTCTGCCGTGATTTCGAGCGCATCGTTGATCGGGATAGCGAAACCGATGCCCTCGACAGAAGTCCTCATAGGTTTTGCCGTGACAATGCCGATGACCTCGCCGCGTGTGTTATACAGCGGGCCGCCGGAGTTTCCGGAATTGACCGCGGCGCTGAATTGGAATGTATTGATCGTCTTTCCTTCAACAGAAACCTCTCTGTCCCTTGCAGAGACTATGCCGTCAGTCATGGTATAGACCAACTCGCCAAACGGGTTTCCGACTGCATAAACCCTCTGCCCGACGCTGATGTTGTCGCTGTCCGCGATGACGGCGGGGTTCAAACCCTCCGCGTCGATTTTGATAACAGCAATGTCGTTGTTTTCCTCATAACCGATGACGGCCGCGATATACTCTGTCCCGTCGAGGAGGCACACTTTCAATGGGATGTCATTGCTATATGCAGTCTCGATAACATGATAGTTGGTAAGGATATATCCGTCGTTGGAGATAATAAACCCGGAACCGGCAACGACCGTATTTACAGAACTTCCGAATATCCCGCCCGCGCTCTCAATATCTGTCTTGACGCTCACAACTTGTGTACATGCCATGTTATAGATATCCTCAGCTGACATTTCAACCCCGGCTGTCGTGACCGACGAAGATACTCCCCCGCTTTGTTCCTTGTTTGCGCTCCCGCCAAGGATGACCTGGTTGACAACAGTAAAGTCGCCCCTGTTGATCCTATATTCCATGACGCCATATGCAGTAGCTCCGCTCAACGCAACGCATAATATGACAATGCAAGCAACCCGGAAAAACCTGCCGACTCTGCCGGAAGACTCTTTTGCTGCTCGAATATTATCCTGTTCCGGCATCTGCTTGCGATAATAAGGCTGGTTTGGGTATATGCCCGGCGTATACATGCTCTGCGCAGTTTCATGCGCCTGACTGTAGCTTGGCTCGCTCCATTCGTCCGCACGTTGCACAAACACACGCTCGCGGTAGTTCGGGGCAAAATTCCTCCGGTCAAGAATAGGTTTTTCGGGAACCGGAGCATCGAACCTTTCTGCAGGCGCTCCCATCGGAGCGGCGGTTTGGTTGCCCGCAGCGGAACCCATTGGCATGTCCGCAGGGGCTCCATCAGAAACGCCCGAAGGCATGCTCACAGGAGCGCCGCGCAAGTTTGCGTCTTGCATAAGCGGCAGCTGGTTGTAGTCGCCCGCTTGCAGCGGCAGCTGGTTGTAGTCGCCCGCTTGCGGCGGCGGCTGATTGTACTCACTCGCTTGCGGCGGCGGCTGGCTGTACTCACTCGCTTGCGGCGGCGGCTGGCTGTACTCGCCCGCTTGCGGCGGCGGCTGGCTG
>JGI24702J35022_10001419_pt1 | contig 14949 bp, 15 predicted proteins | sample TergutTh196P4_FD_35022 | JGI IMG/M metagenome (IMG submission 35022)
CCTTCAGGGGCAGCAGGCCCATGAGGGCATCCAGGGCTGCCCCCTCGGCCCCGGCCAGGGTGCGGACGAGGGGCCCGGCGCTGCCCGTGCGCACGATCACGGTGTCCCGCTCCGGCAGGATGCAGATGTACTGCCCCATGGCGCCCTGCGCCTCATAGGAGCTGTCGAAGGGGGAAAGGTCGTAGTTCCAGAACAGGCGGCCGTAGGCGTGCGGGCGCTTGCCCAGCGGCCCGCTCTGCGCCGCCCACCAGGCCGGGAAAATCTGCTCGTCCTCCCAGCGGCCATAGTTCAGGTACAGGTAGCCGAAGCGCAGCATGTCCCGCGGGGTCATGTGGAGCCCCAGCCCGCCGTAGTTCCTGCCGTCCGCCGGGGCGTCCCAGGCCACGCTGGCCATGCCCAGCGGGCCGAACAGCTTCTCCTTGGCGTATGCGAAAAGATTTTTTTCCACCGCGCGTGAAACCAGGCAGGCCAGGGTCTGCATGCCCGCGCCGGAGTTGTAGGCGAACCTCTCACCCGGGGCGGTGACCTGCGGGGCCAGGAAGGACGCGAGGCCCGTGTCCCCGGCCTCCCACCATTTGTCGTCGGCGGCATACCTGCCGTCCGGCAGGCCGCTTGTCATGGTCAGCAGGTGCTCGACGGTCATATCCTCCTTGCAGGCCTGCCAGCCGGGCATCGCCCTGGCCTCGGGGAAATAGTCGGCAACCTTGTCGTCCACGCCTTTGATTTTGCCCTCGCCGATGGCGATGCCCACCAGGGCCGATACCACCGACTTGGTGACGGAGGCCATGAAGTGCGGGGTGTCCTTGTCCCAGCCCGCGGCGTAGTTTTCGTATACGAGCCTGCCCCTGTACAGCACCAGCACGCTGTCGTTGAACAGGTTGATGTTGAACAGGCCCTTGTACATCATGGCGGCCTCCAGCGCAGGCGGCCAGAGCCCGGCGGGCATGGGGGCCGTCTCGAAGCCCACCGTGGGCCACACGCCGTATTTGTCGGGGACCTCGCCGACATAGTCCCTGGTCTCGGGGATGCAATTGGGCTGTGATTTGGGGTTCCATAGGGCGAAAAAGCTCAGGAAGCTCAGGATCGCCGCGATGACTTTGGTTGGCATAATGACCTCCTCTTGGAATCAAGTGCCGAGGGTCCCCATAAAATAATCGAGGGGCACACCCTTCAGGGGCGCCAGGGGGTATACGACTCTCATAAATATGGCGCGCACGAGTCCGGTGGCCGCCATGCCCCTGGCGACGGCCCTGGTGACCGGACCGGCGCTGCCGGTGCGCACGATCACCGTGTCCTGGTCAGGCAAAATCCAGATGAACTGCCCGAAGGAGCCGCTGGCCCCGTAGGCCCTCTCGAAGCCCTCTTTTTTGGAGAAGCCCCAGAACAGGTAGCCATAGTTCTCCCCGGCGGGGGGCGGCGTGGCGGCGACGTAACCGGCGGGGATGATCTGCCGGCCGTCCCACACGCCGTCGTTCAGATAGAGATAACCCAGACGCAGCATATCCCGCGGCGTCATAGAGATGCCAAAGCCGCCGTAGTTCACCCCGTCGGCCGCGGCGTCCCATTTCACCGAGTCCATGCCCAGCGGGATGAAGAGTTTTTCGCTGGCATATTCGAACAGGTTCCTTCCAACCGCGTCGGTGAGCAGGGCGGCAAGGGCCTGCATGCCCGGGCCGCTGCTGTAGGAGAAGCGCTCGCCGGGCGCGGCCATCTGGGGAAACAGGAAGGCGGCCCTGCCGCTGTCCCCGGCATTCCACCACTCCACGGCGTTGGACTCGAAGTCGCTGTCGCCGGGCAGGCCGCTGGTCTGCCGCAGCAGGTGCCCGATGGTGATATCGTATTTGCTCTCCTGCCCGGCGGGGATGGCGAGATCGCCGAAGAACCCGGCGGCCTTCTGGTCCACGCTCTCGATCTTCCCGTCCTGTATGGCCACGCCCACCAGGGCCGAGAGGACGGATTTCGTGACGGAGTACATCTGGTGGGGCTTCTCCATATCCCAGCCGGAGGCGTAGCGCTCGTAAATGAGCTCGCCGCCGCGGAGCACCAGCACGCTGTCGTTGAACACATTGCCGTTGGTAATGCCCTGGAGCATGCAGTAGCCCTCCAGCACGGGCACATAGTACCACGGCATGGGTGGGCCCTTGGGGAAGTCCGCCGTGGGCCAGGGACGGTCGGCGGCGATTGCGGCCGGGGCCAGGAGAGCCAGGAGGCACAGGGCGGCCAGGATGCACGCGAGTGGTTTTTTCACGGCGCACAGACCCTCAATTCGTAGTCAATGCCCTCGCGGGCCCCGGCCATATCAAACGCGGCCTTGGCGCAGGCGTAGGCCAGCTGGGGGGTGTTGTTCTCGCGGCTCAGGTGCGCCAGATAGAAGCGCCCGGCCCCGGTGCGCAGCAGGGCGGGGAGGAAATCCGCGCAGGCGGCGTTGCTCAGGTGGCCCTGGTCGCTCAAAATGCGGCGCTTGAGGAAATAGGGGTAGGGCCCGTTTTGCAGCATGGTGACCTCGTGGTTGGATTCCAGCATGACCGTGTCGCAGCCCCGGAGGGCCTCTTTGACGTGATCTGTCAGATAACCCGTGTCTGTCGCCACGGCGTATTTCTCGCCGTCCCCGGCCTCGCAGGTGTAGCCGCAGGGGTCGGCGGCGTCGTGCGATGTGGCGAAGGGGCGCAGGAGCAGGCCGTTTGCCTCCACGCCGCCGGGGGGCATGGGCTCGGCCCGCATTTTCGCGGTGAGCGCGCCCATACGCTCCAGGGCGCGCAGGGTGCCCTCGGTGGCGAACACGGGGACGCCGTGGCGCTCGCAGAACACCCGCAGGCCCCGGACGTGGTCGTCGTGCTCGTGGGTGACAAAGACGGCGCCGACCCGGCCCGGGTCAACGCCTATGCCCGCCAGGGCCGCCGCCATGCGCTTGGCGGAGACGCCCGCGTCCACCAGGACGCCGCCGCTTGTCCCGCCGATGTAGGCGCTGTTGCCGGAACTGCCGGAGAAGAGGGGGGTTAGCTTGGGCATGGTAGGTCCTTCACGCTGCGTTTGTTGTTGTGTTCGTTGTTGTGCGCGGCGGGCCAATGGCCTCGCCCTACGAGCGTTCCGCCAATGGCGGTTCTGCTATGCTTTCATTGATTGGATTGTATCGGTCATTCATCCACTTGGATGGGTTCGATTTTATGTATGCTTTTATTATATTGTATCTCTCCGCTGTTAAAATCAGGCGGTCATCAAAGCCGTCTTGCCACAGTGAATATTCAGCCTGTTTGGAGACCGCGCCTTTCCATTGCTGTATCACGCGCTGGATGGAAGGGTTTCGGCGATCGTCCATCAAACTCAGGAGCAGGTGGACATGATTCGGCATTACGACCGAAGCGGAAATGCGCACGGAAGGGTAAATCTCTTCTATCTTGCCGATACAGCCCGCGGCTGCCTGGCCAATCGACGACAATACCATAGATTTGTTTTCAACCCTGCCCAGCGCTTCAATTCGCTGTTTGGTGACAATCGTGAGAAAATACGAGCCGTTCGCCTTATAGTCATGCTCTTTCAGTTGATGCTGTTTTCTGCTGGGCAGTTCTCTATCAACAAGAGCCATCGGAATCATCCCCCATTATTCGCGGCAGCACCGCCATTGGCGGAACGCTCGTAGGGCGAGGGCATTGCCCCGCCGCATCAAAGAATACAACCTTAAGTACCACGGAAATCAATTTTTATAACAAAAAGCGAAACCGGTGTTTATTCAACGGCGGGGCAATGCCCTCGCCCTACGAGCGTTCCGCCAATGGCGAACTCATACACCCATTCCATCCTTCACAATCGTCGCCATCACCACAAGATCCCCATCCCCCGTGTTGCGCAGGGCATGGGATTCACCTCCGCCGGTACTTGTCGCGTCGCCGGGGGAAAGGGGCATCCATGCGCCGTTCCCGAGCATTTCGCCCTGGCCTTGCAGGACATAGAACAGCTCGGTCTCGTTTTCGTGGGCGTGCGCGCCGATGCTTGCGCCCGGGGGCAGGGTCAATTGCGCGTGCAGGCGCAGGCCCGGCGGCAGCGCGCCCGCTGGGGCCGCGTGGGAAATCCGCACCGCGCCGGAGCCGCCGCGCATGCGCTCGCGCTGCTCTTCCGGCAATTCACTGGCTTTATAGATCATAAAATCACTCCAGATAATTCAGCATTCATAATTCAGCATTGATTCACCCAGCGGCCTTCAGTTCGCTCCCATACTCCCGTACCTCTTTGCGCTTGATGTCCGCGCCCAGGCCCTTGAGCTTGCCCACGAGGTCCTCGTACCCGCGGTCGATGTACTCTATGCTCTCGATCTCGGTGGCGCCCTGGGCGCACAGGCCCGCGATCACCATCGCCGCGCCGGAGCGCAGGTCGTAGGCCTTCACGGGCGCGCCGCGCAGCTGCTCCACGCCCTCGATGACGGCCATCCTGCCGTCGACCTTCAGCTGCGCGCCCATGCGGGTGAGCTGCTCCATATAGCGGAACCGGTTTTCGAAGATGCCCTCGTTGATGATGCTGGCGCCCTCGGCCGTGCACAGCAGCGCGCCGAACTGGGGCTGCATGTCCGTGGGGAAGCCGGGGTAGGGCATGGTCTTGATTTTGCAGCGCTGCAGGCGCTCCGGTGCCTCCACAAGGATGGCGTCGTCGTACTCCTCGATGCGCGCGCCGCACTCGATGAGCGGGGAAGTGACGCACTCCATGTGCTTGGGGATGATCCCCCGCACCAGCACACGCCCGTGGGTAGCGGCCGCCGCCGCCATGTAGGTACCCGCCTCGATCTGATCCGGGATGGCCGCGTATTCGCAGCCGTGAAGCTCTTTTACGCCATGAATTTTAATCACGTCGGTGCCCGCGCCGCGGATATCGGCGCCGCAGGAGTTGAGGAAGTTGGCCATATCCACCACGTGGGGCTCCTTGGCGGGGGTATCTATCACGGTGACGCCCCGCGCGCGCACGGCGGCCAGCATAATATTGATGGTGGCCCCCACGGAGGTCTTCGTGTTCACTACGTTGCCGCTGACCTGCTCCGCCTGCAGGGAGACAATGGCGTTCTCCTCGAACTTATACAGCGCGCCCAGCTGCTCAAAGCCGCGTATATGGAGATCGATGGGGCGCAGGCCGATGTCGCATCCGCCCGGCAGGGCCACCCGCGCGTGGCCGAAGCGCCCGAACAGGGCGCCCAAAAAATAATACGACGTCCGGCAGTGCTTCGTCAGCTCGTAGGGCACCTCTCCGGAATCGAAATGCCGGGTGTTGATCTCATAGGCGTGTTTCCCCACGCGCCGGACCTCCGCGCCCAGCTGGTGGAGGATATGGAGCATGACGGCCACGTCGCTGATGTCGGGGATATTGTCGATGCGGCAGGCGTCCTTGGTGAGCACGGTGCCCGCCAGCAAAGCCAGCACGGCGTTTTTCGCCCCGCCCACGCCGACCTGGCCGCGCAGCGGCGCGCCGCCGTTGATGAAGATTTTTTCCAAAACATCACTCCTTATGTGTGCTCCGTACAAGCTATTAAGCCCCCGCAGCCGCTATTTTCGCGCACAGCACCAGCAATTCAGTCGCTTCAAGCAGCTCGTCAATCGGCGGGAAGGTGGGCGCGATCCGAATATTTTTGTCCTCGGGGTCGTTGCCATAGGGATAGGTCGCCCCGGCGGGGGTGAGGACCACACCGGCCTCCTTGCACAGCTGCGCCGTGCGCTTGGCGCAGCCCGCGGGCAAATCCAGGCTGATGAAGTAGCCCCCGCGCGGCGCGGTCCACGTGGCGATATCGGAGAGCTCGCGCTCAAGGATGCGCAGCACGGCCTCGAATTTGGGCCGGAGAATTGACGCGTGCTTCGCCATGTGCGTTTTCACGCCATTGACGTCTTTGAAATAGTTCGCGTGCCGCAGCTGGTTGAGCTTATCCGGGCCGATGGTCTGTATGGTCACGCGCTTCATGATCTGCCTGATGTTCGCCGGACTGGCGGCGACGCAGCTGATGCCCGCCCCCGGGAAGGTGATCTTCGAAAACGAAGTCACTTCGATAAATCTATCCTCTGTGCCGAATTCTTTGGCGGCCTCGAAGACATTCAGCAATGCGTCCGTCTTGTCATATAAATCGTGTACGAAATACGCGTTATCCCAGATCACGCGGAAATCCGGGGCCGCCGTCTTCATGGAGGCGAAGCGGCGTACAACTTCGGCGCTGTAGGTCTTTCCCTCGGGATTGGAGTACTTCGGCACGCAGATCAAGCCCTTTACGCTTGGGTCCCGGGCCAGAGCCTCCACCAGGTCCATGTCGGGGCCGCCGGCCAGCATGGGGATGTTGACCATCCCGATGCCCAGCAGCTCGAGAATGCCGAAGTGCCTGTCATAGCCCGGTGCGGGGCAAAGGAATTTTATACTGCCTTCGGCGCTGTTATTCCAGGGCGTACCCGTGGGGCCCAGGAGCATGCACTGGGCCAGGTAGTCGAACATCAGGTTGAGGCTGGCGTTGTTGCAGGCCAGCACCCAGTCCGGGGGAACCTCCAGCATTTCGGCGAACAGGCGCCGCGCCTCGGGGATGCCCTCGGGCAGGCCGTAGTTGCGGCAGTCGAAGCCGGTTTCGCTCTTGGCGGGCGTGACCCATTTCGCGTCGAGGATGTCCTGCGACAGGGCCAGCTGGTCCGCGCCTGGCTTGCCGCGGGACATGTCGAGCTTCAGCCGCTTCGCCTGGGCTTCCCGATACTCTTCCTGTAATTGGGATACATCTTTCATGAAAGTCCTCCACGCCTATTATAATTATCTAATTATATATAATATCAAATTTGCGGAAGGATTGCAAGCCTTTTCGCCGCATTCGACCAGAAGAATTTTTTTCTTTGCTCGGCTGAAAAACCGTATCGTGCCAGCTCGCCGCCGAGGAACTCCATTTTCTCGATACCCGCCAGGGAGGGGTGGATCTCGCAGCCGTCGAAATCGCTGCCCAGGGCCACGCAGTCCTCCCCGCCCAGATCGATCACGCGCTCCAGGTGCCGCGCCAGGTCCCGCGCCGTGCCCGCGCCACCGAGGAAGTCCGTGTACAGGTTGAGGCCCACAAGGCCGCCGCTGCTGAAAATCGTCCGCAGCTGGTTGTCGCTCAGGTTGCGGCGGCGCGGGCGGATCGCGGCGCAGTTGGAATGCGTGGCCCAGAAGGGTTTTTCATGTGCGGCCGCCAGTTCAGCCACGTCCCGGAAGCCCGCCTCGTTGAGATGCGAGACGTCGGGGACGACGCCCAGCGCAAACATGCGCCCCACGGCGGCCCTGCCGAAGGGGGTGAGGCCCAGGGAGGGATCGCAGCGCGCGCCGCAGCCCAATTCGTTCGCGCCGTTCCAGGTCAGGGTGAGGATGCGCACCCCGCGCGCGGCAAAGCCGTCCAGTTTGCCTAAATCGCCCGCCAGGGCGCTGCCGTTCTCGATGGCGAGAACAGGGGTGCAGGCGCGCTTGATCCCGCGCAGCTGGCTGCGGTAGAAATCCAGGGCGCGGTCCGCGCAGCCGGCGGCCGCCTGACCGCGCAGGGTATCCGGCACGAAGGCGGCGAAGACCTGCCCCCAGCGCCCGAGCCGCGCGCCGCGCTCAAGGGAGAGGTGCCCGCCCGCACAGGCCAGGGGCTCGCTTTTTTGGATGCACCGGGTCAGAGTGTCGCAGTGGAGGTCGAAGATGTACATGATAGGACTCCATTCAAGAGCGAAGCGTTTTTTCTTGCTTTTTTTGCCGGGATGGAGTATAATTGCCGTATGACGATTGGAGGGGGCTGTGACAATGACGACCGACATACTGGCCGCCGGGGCGCTGCTGTGCCTTGCGGCGGCCGCTTTGGCGCTGCTGGCGGAGCGGCTGGCGCGGGTGGCGGCCTACCGGTCGGCCGGGTGGCGCGTGCGGGCGGCGGCCCTCGGGGGGTTCTGCCTGATCCGCGAGAAGGGCAGATGGCGCCTGAAGACATGCAGCATCGGCGTGAACAGAGGCGTGCTAACCCTGAGCACCGTGATCCCGGAGACGCCGGATATCGCCACGCAGGAGGACTTTGACCGGGCGCGCGGGGTGCTGGTCAGGGCGAACCGGCTGTCCATGTCGGCCAAGCTGTTCCGGAAGGGCGGCCTCATGCCCGCATATGTGCTCTACGCGCTGTTGTCATTACAGGAGAACGGCGCGCTGCGCCGGGAGAAGAACGCCTTCCTGCGGGAGAAGCTGACACAGGCGCTGGAGGAAATCCGTCCGGATAAGGCCGGCCGCCATGCCCTGGAGGCCTTCGACCTGCTGCTCATGGAGCACATGGCGAATCCCAGCCTGCCGGAGACCCCTGTCCTGGAGCGCTGGCTGGACCACTTCGCCCAGGACTACCAGGCGCTGCGCAGGGGCAGGGGCGCGGAGATCTGCCCGGTGCTGTTTTTGCATGTGCTCTATGCCCTGAAGCTGCGGGGCGACGACCGCTGGAAGGTGATGGAGGCGCACGTGAGCACTGTACTAAAGCTATTGCCGGGCGGCGGGGTGCATGCGTATTACCGGCTGCAAACGCTGCAAATTATTTACAACGAAGACCATCGGGAGCCGCTGGCCAGGCGGGAGAGCATACGCCATTGCGGCGCATGGCGGCTGTACGGGCTGTTCGGGGACGCCCTGAACGACGAGGCGGGGCTGAACCAACGATAAAAATTGGCGCCGGGCAGCGCTTGCAGAAATTGCTTGGGTATTTGAAACGGCTATGCGCAAATTAATATAAAATATTCTTCGAATAGGAAGCCCATGAAAGAGATTGCGATTCCGCCTAAAATAGAAAAAGTCACAGGCAGCGTGCTGACCCTGTTCCCCCTGGCGCTGGCCACGCTGGTGATGGAGCCCTACGGCCTGACCATGGCGGCGTGCCTGGCTGCGCTGTGGTGGCCCATGGAGCGCGCCGGGCTGCGCCTGGTGGGCCCGGTGCTGATTTTGCTGCAGGACATCGCCCTGCGCCACGGCGATGCCCAAGGGATCGTCGCGGCGCTGCTGTGCGTGGCCCTGGCGGGGGAGGGCCTGCTGCTCTACGCGCAAAAAGAAAAAAACCCCGCGATCCGCCTGCTGGGAGAAAAAGCGCGGGTCCCGCGGGCGTTCTACCCGGGCTTTTCGCTGGGCGCGGCGCTGATGATGGCGCTCTACCAGTGCAGCGGGTACTTCGCCGTGGGGGCGAGCGGGGCGGGCGTGCTGGAGCTGCTGCGCAGCTACCGCGGCCTGGGGTTCCACCCCAACTGGCGCACGGTGCTGTTCTCCACGATCATGCTGGTGATCCTGATCACCTGGCCGCGCAAATTCAAGCGGCTCTCCCGGACGCTGCCCGCCGGCTTCGTCGGCCTGGTCGCCGTAACGGCGTTGAATTTCGCGCTCAACCCCGACCCCCTGCGCAGCACCGTGCTGGAGTTCCCCATCCCCTGGCTGCCGTTCTTCCACCGCGTGCCGGTTTCGGCGCTCTCGATGCTGCTGATCTTCGCCGCCTGGGAGGAGGTGCCCTGGGCACGGGTGCGGGAGTGCTTCCTGTCGCCCGCGCGCAAGGCCGTACCCATGGCGGCAATCGCCGCGGCGATGTGCGGCTTCGACCTGCTGTGGGTGCTGGCGGCATTGGCGGTTGTATGGGACGGGGTGTGCGTGGCGCGGTTTGTGAAAACGCGCAGGGAGAAAAAAACAGTGCCCGCATAACGCAGGGCACTATTTTTTTAGTTGAATAACCTTACGCCGGGTTGGGCGCGGCCACCGGGCAGACCCCGGCACAGGCGCCGCAGTCGATGCAGGTGTCCGCGTCGATGATGAACAGGTCGTCGCCGGCGTGGATGGCCTCCACGGGGCACTCCGCCTCGCAGGCGCCGCAGCAGATGCAGTCGCTGTTGATCGCATACGCCATGGTTCTATCCTCCTTTTTTCCAATGTACTGCCAGGATTATAGCACAACGGAAACGAAATTGCAAGGGGTAATTTGCAAGAAATTCACTTCACCCGGAACGGGTCGAAAAATCCGCGCGGGCCGGGGAAACGATAGAGCACGCCGTTGAGGAAGGAGAGCACCGGGCCGAGGATCACGCCGGCATAGTCCGGCTTCGGGGCCTCGCGTAGGCCAAGGCTAACCAGGATGGCCAACAGGCGCTCCTGCGCGCGCTCAAATTCGCCTGGCGTCTCGACGGTCTTGGCCAGCACGGCCTTGGCCCCGGCGATGGCGCCGGCCAGCTCCGCCGCGTTCTTTTCGGAGAGTTCCTTTGGGTCCACGGCCTCGGCCTGGGGCAGGAGGTCCACGCGCAGCCACCGGCTTTCGCGCGCGTGGTTCCACTGCGGCCATTCCGGCATGGAGTACACGGTCTCGTACTCGCCGGAGGTCCCCAGCCGGATGATCAGCCGCATGAACAGGTCGTTGGAGCTGGAGTGGTCGTGCCACCCGCCCCGGAAATACCACGTCTGCTCGGGCAGCGCGCCGGTGGAGGCGTCCACGACGCCGTCGGGGGACATATGGTCGTGGCCGGCGTCGGTACACTGGGGGTCCACAGGCCTGTAGTCCTCCGGCAGCGGGGTGTTGACATAGCCCGAGGTTGCACCAAGAGAAGTGGAATCGAGATGCAGCACGCTGTCGGCGTTGATTTTCGAGTAGGAGCCGGCGATGGCGAACAGCGGCACGTCGTAGTTGCAGATGCTGTACACCCATACGCCGTCCCCGCGCATGCGCAGGATGTTGGCGCGGCTGTCCTTCTGCGCCTCATGGTAGTGGTCGGTCTGGGCGCGTATGGCGGCGTATTCGTCGCCCCCCAGCCACATGTCCCGCGCGGCCTCGTAGTACGAGCCGGGGACCAGGGACCACAGGGTGGTGTTGCGGGAGAGGTATTCCCCCACAAGGACATCGATCACCGCGTCGATACTCCCCAGCAGCAGCTTTTTCGGCAGGAAGCGCACGGCGATGTTGAGCGCGTACCCGATCCAGCCCGGCGCCCCGAAGGCCTCCAGCAGGCCGGGGAACATGTCGCGGTAGAGGTCCTCGTCCCTTGTGCTCAGCTGCCGGGTATAGATGTCCCCCACCAGGGTGGTGCCGTCCACCGCGGCCACGGCAAACACCACGTTGCGCAGCAGGGGGACCACCTCGTCGTAGTAGTCGTGCAGCAGGGAGTTTATCAGCGTGCCCCCCAGGGAGATGGCCACGATGCTGACCTGCGAGTCCCCGTGCCTGCGGCTAACCCCCTTGATGTAGTCCCTGAGCTCCCTGGTGTTGTAGGCGTTGTTGCCGAAGGAGTCGTAGGCGAAGTAGTAGATCTTGTCGTCCCCCAGGCGCGGGTCGCGCTCGTCGATGTGCAGGCGGCGGTTGGCGGTGTCGCGCAGCTCCTCGGAGCATTCCGCCAGGCTCAGAGGCTCGCCGTTCGCGTCCGTGTAGGTCTCCACCCGCATGTTGTGGGCGGGCATGCCCTTATCGTCCATCGCCAGCAGGTACAGCGAGTCGCTGAACCAGCCCTTGAGTGCCTTGGTCAGGCCCATGTCGCGCTGCAGCAGCAGGCTCAGCAGCGCCGGGCCGGCGATCCGCTTGGCCAGCTCGCCCGTGTCGAAATCGGGCATCCAGTTCTTAATGGGGTTGCCGTCGGCGTCGAGCACCCGGGTTACGTTGTCGGCCTCGTAGAGGAAGACGTCCGACTGGGTGTTGCCGTGGAGGAGGATCACGGGGGAGGCGTCGCCCCCGAAGGCGCTGTCGCCGGTTGCCGCCGCGGGCGTGGCCAGCAGCGCCATGCACAGGGTGGCGGCCAGGAGGCCCGAAAGGATTTTGCCGAACCGTTTCATCGTCATCGCTCCCTATCCTTCTGAAATGATCACACAAAGGATAGCATATTTTTTCACTGGATGCAAGGGGAAAATTGAATTACATCCTTTTCCCGTAGTACCACCTTGCCGCCATCATCGCGCCCCCCTGCACCAACAGCACACCGGCTGTCAGCATGCCGGGCACGCGCAGCTGCACGACAAACAGGTAATACAGGGTCAGCGCTATATTGGCAACGGCCGTGGCCAGAAAAGCCGCCTGCGCCGCCTTGCCGTTGATGAGCTGCCCGCGTTCGTCCTTCTGGGCGGCCTCGTATTCGGCGCCCGTGCCCGGGCGCCTCTTCTCGCGTATGGCGGCGAAGGCCCAATAGGACAGCAGCACGAAGCCCAGGCCAGTCAGAAAGCCCGCAAAGGTCATGCCGCGGCCGTTCGTGGCGGCTACCGATACCTCAGGCAGCACAAGAGCGAGCGTTATGCCCGCCGGGAACAGCACCGCTCCCAGAATGCCGAAAACGCTTGTCAGGCGCGAATGCCTTTTCATGATCATGTCTCTTCCTCCTCGCTTTCGTAAACAAAAATTTCTTCGATGGGCAGGCCAAAGTGGCGCGCGATTTTGAAGGCCAGCAGGATGGACGGGTTGTAGCGGCCGTTTTCCAGCGAGCCGATGGTCTGGCGCGAGACCCCCAGCGCCGCCGCCAACTCCTCCTGCCGCTCGCCACGCTGCCTGCGCAGGTCCTCCAGGCGGTTCTTCATGGGCATTCCTTCCTTCTTGCCAATCGAGGATTAGCACAGTGATTGTAAAGCCAGCTTTCCATCATAGTATAGCAGGTTTTTAGGAAATGTCAAGTAGGCTTTCCGTAAAATTTGAAAAAATTTGCGGGCGGCCTCTCAGCCGCCCGCTTGTTTTATTGATATGCTTAAATTTCCATCAGCCATGCCCAAACCGTGGGCATCCTGTCGCGTATCAGCCCCAGCGCCCCGACAATGCCCCAATCAACCAACAAAATTAAAGGCTTAAGAAGCATGACCGGGATATCCAGCGCGCGGTCAAGCATGCCCGGCGTTGGCGGCGGCGTACCGTCAATCGCGGCGGCCACAACCTCGGCGATCACGCCGTGGCCAAGGTCGGAGGGGTGCACCATGTCCGCGAACACCAGGCCGTGCCGTCCCTCGAACGTCGCGTGCACGTCCGCAATGCGATACGCGCCCGGGTGCGCCGCGAGGTAATCCCGTATGACGCCGTTGATGCCGCCCACCACCTCGGCGTACATCTCATGGGCCGTGGGCGGCATGAAGGAGAATACCGGGTTGTAAAGGGTGTGCACGATCAGCAGGGCCTTCGGGTTTTTGAGCGCGCGGATTTCGTCTATGGCCGCGAAGAAGTTCTCTTTCAGCGCGGCGCGGCGGGGCTCCATCCAGGCGGTATCTCCCAGCAGGCCGGTGACGATGAGATACACCGAGGGGTAGAAGTCGTTGCCGCCGATGGACACGTCGATGATGTCCGCATTCCGGATGGCCTGCCGGATGCCTTCATCCTCCGTCACCTTGCGCAGCAGCGAATGGGATGTATCGCCCCCTTGCCGAAGTTTTGCAGGGCATAGCCTTTCTCCCGGGCGACGCGCTCGGCGAACATGTTGCTTTTGACGATCGCCCCCGCGCCCTCCGCGATGGAGTCGCCCAAGACGACAAAGCGTGTAGGGATGCTCTCCTGCGCTTGGGGGATAACGGCGAAGGCTAGAAGTAAAAGCGCCGCGCAGAGGAGGCAAGCGAGAGTTTTCCTCACTTCGCAACCCCCTCCAGGAAGTTCACCTGCGTGGCCCTCCCCTCCCTGTCGACGCGGAACGTCTTCACCTCGTGCTTCGTGAAGTCCGCCCAGAAGGCGGCGTCCGCCTGTGGCAGGGAGATGGCCGCGTGGGTGTAGGCCGCGCCCGCGGTCTCATAGCAGCGCAGGATCAGGTCGCCCGAGCCGTCCTCGCAGAACTTGTAGGCCGTCACGAGGATGTTCGGCTCGTCGATGTCCACCAGGCTCATGCCCGAGGGCAGGTCGCCCGGGTGGTAGCTCTCCGCGACGACAAAGGGCGGGCTGTTCAGGCACGCCGCCTCGCAAACGACATTGCTCCGCTCCGCCTCGCCCTCGTGGGGATAGATCGCGTAGGTGAAGCGCTGCAGGCCCTCGTCGGTGAAGTTGAACGCCCTGTCCGGCCGCCTGGAGCAGTGGTCGGCGAAGATCACGTTGCGCAGCGCCGTCAGCCTGATCACGCTGCCCGGCGCGTCGTAGCTGTACTTCGAATCGCTCATAATTGAAATCCCGTGGCGCTGGCCGTTCTCGTCCGTCACGGTCACGTCCGCCCAGTTGAGGCCCGGCTCCTCCTCGCCGTTGCAGGGCCGCTTGAGGAAGCCGTTGGGTATCTCATATGTAGATATCTCGTCAGTTCCGGACAGGGGCAATGGCAATTTTAGCATTGTAAAATCTTCATGCCAGATGGCCTTGGCTTCCACCGTAAGCTTCTTCTGGTTGGAGGCGAGGCTGAAGCGCTGGAGCAGGCTGCTGTTGCCGAAGGTGTGCTTCACTTCAATTGTCGCCCGCACAGGACCTTCCTCGATCAGGCGTATGCGTTCGAGCTTCATCAGCCCCTTGATGTCGTGGAACTTGAAGATGCCATGGGCCCAGGTGTCGGCCTCAATGTCATTGATCACCGTGGGGATGGCCATGGTCTCGGCGTTGACGACACGATTGCTGGCCTTGTCGGTCAATTTGGCGATGCCGCCGGTCTCAGAACAAAACTCGGCGCGTAAATTTTCGTTTTCGATGAAGATCGCGCCGTCGGTCTCGTCGGCTTTCACGCCCGTCTCAGGCGAATCGGGCGCGTCCCGCCTGTCCGACCACACCCAGTACATCGAATAGCCCATGGCGGGCACCTTCGCGGTGAAGAGGGTGTCCATGGCCAGGGGGCTGTCGAAGCGCGACGCCAGCACGTTTTGGAAGGCCACGGGGTTGCCGTCGGCGTCCGCCACGCTGTTGGAGCCCAGCAGGGCCTGCACGGGGATTTCACGCGCAAAGCCCAGGGCGTTGAAGATCACGATGGGCCGCGGGAGCTCGCGGGGGATGCCCCTGTGGCGGACTTCCTCCGTGGGGTCGGAGCAGCCCTCCACCCAAGTGTTGATGCGGCGGGTGAATTGCAGCATGGCCCGGTTGGCCGCCCGGTC
>JGI24702J35022_10001420_pt1 | contig 14941 bp, 8 predicted proteins | sample TergutTh196P4_FD_35022 | JGI IMG/M metagenome (IMG submission 35022)
GGGTCAGCAGTCCCTCGACAGGCGGAGGACATCGCGACGGACCCTTAGCCATTGCGCAGTTCGGACAGATAGGACAGATTTACTGCGACCAGGATGGATTTATATACGTCGCCGATTATGACAATCACTGCATCCGGAGGATTACGCCTGAAAATCAGGTAGAAACCGTCTTAGGCATACCGGGTACGAGCGGATGGAAAGACGGTACCCGCGATGAAGCGCTCTTCTATAATCCGAGAGGTATAGCCATAGCTCCGGACGGTTCGGTATATGTGGCCGATGCCGGCAATTCACGTATTAGAAAACTGTCGGTTAATTAGTGTATAACGCCTAACATATACCAAATGAAGAGAATGAAAAATACAAATGGTACACGGCATATTGTCTGTATGTTGTGGATGTTATTGTTTACGGTTTTTACACTTTCAGCACAACAGCAGACTTATACCATCAAAGGAACAGTGTATGATGAGAACGGAGAAACGCTGCCGGGAGTCACTATCTACTTGAAAAACAAAGTATCGGTGGGTACAAGCTCCGGCCTCAACGGTGAATTTACCATCAGAGCGGCACGTGGCGAGATGATTGTATTTTCTTACATAGGTTTCGAAAATGTAGAATACTTGGTGACGGAAGAAAAGCAAAACCTGGAAATCCGGTTTACGGTCGCTGCAAAGGAATTGGAAGAAGTAGTTGTTACCGCTTTGGGACAAACGACGCGCAGGATATCATCTGTGGCTGCCATTTCTTCCGTAGCTGCTAAGGACCTGCAGGTGCCGGTAGCTTCGGTCGCCAACCTTTTGGGCGGACGTGTTGCAGGCGTTATATCACTGCAAACCAGCGGTGAACCGGGGAAAAACATTTCCGAATTTTGGATTCGGGGTATTGGTACCTTTGGAGCCAATTCCAGCGCCTTAATACTGATAGACGGTTTGGAAGGTGATCTCAACAGCATTGACCCTGCCGACATCGAAAGTTTCTCGGTGTTGAAAGACGCCTCGGCAACCGCCGTGTATGGCGTGCGGGGCGCTAATGGCGTCGTATTGATCACAACTAAAAGAGGCCAAACAGGTAAATTGACGATCACTGGCCGCGCCAGCGTCACACTGTCACACCTGACCCGTGTTCCAAAATACCTGCGCGCCTATGACTATGCCAATTTAGTCAATGAAGCCATGATGGTACGTAACGAACTCCCCCTGTATAGTCCGGTGGAATTAGACATCATGCGGGATGGGTCCGACCTTGACCTGTATCCTGACGTCAGTTGGCAGGATGAAATCCTGCGGCGTAATTCGTGGAAACAAAACTATTATGTGAGTGCGAATGGCGGAGCACAGGTAGCGAAATATTTTGTCAGCTTAGGCGGAAGCCAGGAAACAGCCGCTTATAATTATCAGAAAAACAATGTATATTCCTCAAATGTAGGTTACAATACTTACAATTACCGCCTTAACTTAGACCTTGAACTGTCGCCTTCAACCACGCTTTATTTCGGCTCTGACGGATTCCTGTCGATTCAAAACAATCCGGGTGTGGCCAATACGGACAGAATTTGGGAGGCGCAGGCGCAACTAAATCCGCTGTTACTGCCTACAAGGTATTCTAACGGGCAATATCCCGCTGTAGGTCAAGGCAACCAGACATCGCCTACCGTGTTAATCAACCACATGGGCAGGCGGTCAGACCAGGAATATAAAGGGAAAGCCACGATGGCGTTGAATCAGGATTTTTCAGCTCTTGTTCCCGGGTTAAAACTCAGAATGCAGGGAGCATACGACGTCTACAGTATTTTTAACGAACAACGTCTTTTACAACCACCCCTTTATCAGGCTGTTGACCGTGATACCAGGGGCGATTTAATCACGATTCTCAGAGTGCCGGAAGTGAATATTATGTATGGTCGCAGCGCCGACCAGTATCGTAAGTACCATTTTGAAACCACGCTGAGTTATGAAAAGGTGATAAAAGATGACCACCGTGTGGGCGGATTGGTTTATTATTACCTCAGCGACGAGAAAAAATCGAGCGAGGGATATTCCAATCTTAGCGCTATTCCGAAAAGGTATCAAAGCGTATCGGGCAGGGTAACCTACGGATATAAGGATACCTATAATATTGACTTCAACTTTGGTTTCAGCGGATCGGAAAATTTCCAGCCGGGACGTCAGTATGGTTTTTTCCCCTCCATAGCATTAGGTTGGGTACTGTCGGGTTATGAATTTGTACAGGAAAACATGACATGGATGAATCTTTTAAAAATCAGAGGCTCTTACGGAACTGTGGGTAACGACCGTATTTCCAACCGCCGTTTCCCCTATCTGACCACTATGTCCAATATTAACCCTGCAAACGGCTCTTTAGATTGGTATCCATGGGGTTCTGCAGCAGTAATTGGCGTCACGGAATCTACGATCGGAGCCGACAATCTCGAATGGGAAAGGGCTACTAAAGCCGACTTGGGTATTGAAGGAGGTTTCCTGCGACACCACCTGCAGTTCGTAGTAGATTTCTTTAACGATATACGCGATGGTATATTCATGGAACGCGTACAGGTGCCCCAATATGCGGGCTTGGTGACTATGCCATACGGTAATGTAGGTAAAATGAGAAGTTACGGATCGGACGGTAATATAAGTTATATGCACGATTTGAATAACAACATGAGTTTCACTTTCAGAGGTAATTATACTTTCTCCAAGAATAGTGTGGTAGATTGGGAAGAAGCCAACCCGAAATATCCGTACCAGGAATTGGGTGGATATCCATTACACGCTGTCAGGGGATACCAGTCTTTAGGGCTTTTTAAGGATGATCACGATATTGAAACAAGCCCGATTCAGACATTTGGCCCGGTGATGCCCGGCGACATCAAGTATCGTGATGTCAACGGCGACGGACGAATCGACACCGACGACATTGTGCCGATAGGATTCACCCCCATCCCTATTCTGATGTATGGCTTCGGCGGTGAATACCGGTACAAACAATTCACCTTGGGCGTTATGTTTAAAGGCACAGGTAAAACGGATGTTTTCCATGTAGGTTATACCGATCCGGGAGAATATAATCCGCGGGTATCGAATAACGGAAATGGTTATCTGCCGTTTAACAACGGCCTGTATGGTAATATACTGACGTTAGCCAACAGTCCGAAAAACCGGTGGATTCCGATGGATTACGCCTTAGAACACGGAATAAACCCGTCGCTGGCAGAGAACCCGAATGCACGCTTCCCGCGACTGTATTACGGACGCAACAACAACAATACCCAATTATCCGATTTCTACAAAAGTAATTCACGTTACCTCCGCTTGCAGGAAATCACGCTCAATTACAATCTCAGAAGTCAGATGCTGAGGAAAATAAAAATTTCGTCCATTGATTTACAACTTATCGGGAGAGACCTGTATGTGTGGGACAAAATAAAAATATTTGACCCTGAACAAGCTAAGTTTAACGGAAATGTATACCCGATTCCTGCCACCTATACCTTGCAGGTGTATATCAACATGTAGTGTAATAATTTAATTTAGAAGAAAATGAAAAAAATAATTCATATTTTGTTACTCCTGATGTTCTTGTTCAGTTCATGCAAGGATTTTCTGAGTATAGATAATTATTTCAGCGACGAGTTGAAAATGGATTCCGTATTTGCTGAAAAGCGTTATGTGGAAGCCTACCTGTGGGCTATACCCAATTGGTTTACCGACGAGGGTTCGCTGATGCAAAACTCCTATACGCCCGGTCCGTTAGCGACCGACGAGGCGTTCACCGCTATGGGGACACAACACGGCTACAATGGAATGGCATTTGTATTGAACGAATTATCGGCTGCATGGATGGGTTCGCTCAATATCTGGCCCAGTATGTACGTGGTGATTCGCAAGTGCAATACCCTGCTGAGCCGTATTGATGAAGCGCAGGACATGACTACTGTCGAGAAGTTTAAAATTATCGGCAACGCCAAATTTATGCGGGCTTATGCCTACTATAACATACTGTTGAATCAGGGACCTCCGGTTCTGGTGGGCGATGATGTGATAGAAAACAACGAGCAGTTAGATTTTTATAATCGGGGGCGTTGCACCTACGACGAGGCAGTAGAATATATTTGCTCCGAATTGGAAGAGGCTTCCAAGTATTTGGATGCTTCCGTTCCAATCATGAATTTTGGCCGACCTACCAAAGGCGCTGCCTACGGGTTGATTGCACGACTGCGTCTGTATCATGCCAGTCCGCTGTATAACGGCGGAGCGGCTGCACGGTCGGTTTTCGGTTCGTGGAGACGCAAAACTGACGGCGTACAGTATGTATCACAGACATATGACGAGCGTCGTTGGGCGTTAGCTGCCGCCGCTGCCAAAAGGGTCATGGACATGGGGTCTTATAAACTGCATGTAGTACAGGCCTATTCAAGCACGAAACCGATGCCAACCAATGTGACAACCGATCCCGACTATTATAAACTCTGGGAAAATGGAGGCGCTGAAGGCATTGACCATTTCAAATCCTATTCCGATATGTTCACCGGCGAATCGGTAGCCGCCACCAATCCGGAGTTTGTGTGGGGAAGACAGAGTGGTACGCTCACCGCCAACACCCAGATGGCTTTCCCCAATACAAACGGGGGATGGAACGGAATGTCGGTTACCCAGAAAGTGGTGGATGCCTACAGGATGTATGACGGACGAAACATTAATAATTCCAGTCCCGAATATCCCTATTCGGAATCAGGGTTCTCATCACAGGTAGAATCTTTCTCGGAATACCAGCTCAACGCCAATGTCTTCAACATGTACATTAACCGCGAGATGCGGTTTTATGCCAGCATAGGATATACCAATTGTTACTGGCCGTTAGGTTCCACAACCTCTTCGGTGACACATGACATTTCGTATCTTTTCGACGGCAACAACGGCAAAAACACCTCTACCGACCCGCTTAACTATCCGCCTACCGGTTATATCATCAAAAAGTTCATCCATGAACAGGATGCATGGAATGGCGACAACGCCCGGCGTATGACCAAAGCATACGGGATCATTCGTTATGCCGACATCTTGTTGATGTATGCCGAAGCGCTCAATAATCTCACCCAAACTCATACGGTGGAAGTAGACGAAGTATCCCAGACATTCTCCCGCGACCCGCAAGCTATCCGTTTGGCTTTCAATCAGATACGACATCGTGCAGGGCTTCCGGGCATGACCGAAGCAGAAGCTGCTAACGTCGAAACCGTCCAGCAGTTGATTGAACAGGAACGCATGGTGGAACTTCTTTTCGAAAACCATCGCTATTTCGACGTCCGCCGCTGGGGTAAATACGAAGAGAGCGAAAACGTAACCATAACAGGTATGAACATTGAAGGCAATGCCGACAGTTTTTATCGTCGGGTAGTCCCCAACATTTACCGTATCGGCGCGCGAATCGTCAACAGAAAATTGCACCTTGTACCACTTCCTTTGGATGAAGTACGACGCCTCCCTTTGTTAGACCAGAATCCCGGCTGGGAAGAATAATAATTATAAATATGTAATATTATAAAAAATGAAAAATATTAATATACACAACTATTTAAGGTTATTCTTGACATTCATGTTTGCTTGCGGGTTATTTTCCTGCAATAATAACGAAGTGTTTGAAAAGGAGCAATACAAAAATGTCTTTGCTTTAATTAGCGGAACCGACAATGTTTCCGACTGGGTTCACGATTTACGGAAGACTGAATCCGAAGGATATATTTCGGCGTCACTTGGCGGTACCGATCCGTCAACGACAGACATCAGGGTTACGCTGGTAGAGGATGTCAAACTGATAGACGACTACAATGTAGTCGCTTTTGATGTGAACACCTCGAAATATATCCAGCCATTAGCAAGCAGTAAATATACCATCAACAGCTATGTTTTTACTATTCCTGCCGGCGAGGTAAAGGCTACCATACCTGTCACAATAAGACCGGCAGGTTTGTCGCCTGATTCTTCCTATTTTATCGCGCTGAAAGTGGATACATACTCTGCCTATGAAGTTAATCCTGATAAGGATTTCGTACTTTATCGCGTACAAATCAAAAACTGGTGGTCTGTTTCCGGCGGTACGACCTACAACCAGCGTGGTAACATAATAGCTTCAGGGTCAACCGGTAATCCTGTTCAGGTTTTTGGTACTAAACGGCTGTTCCCGCTCACCCCGACGCGAGTCCGCATGCTTGCCGGCACCGAACTCAATGACAATTTCAATGAGAACATCTACAACTGGTATTCTGTTGTCATGAACATCGGGAACGATAACAGGATTACGATCGAACCATACAAAAACCTCGAAATGACACAAATAGATGGCGATCCTGATTATCCGAACAGGGTTATACTCGAAGATGACGGTTTCAAAACCTATAAGACGTTTTTGCTGTGTTATTCCTATAAGGCTTCTGATGGCGTGACCTACATCATGAAGGAAGAATTACGCTTCGAATACAAGGAAGACCCGAAAGACCCCCGTTTTTTAACCGATTAAACTAAAAAAGATGAATATACAAATGAAAAATCAAAAGAAAATCAACAGTATCATCGCAGGCTTATGCCTTTTGTTGGTCGGCTGTCTCACAGGATGTGATAACTACGAACGCAAAGGAATTGTTACCCCCGAAATTACAGTTAATGAACATTCATTGAGTTTGTTTGTCGGCGAAACAATCGAACTGAAGGCCAGTCCTGCCGACCTTACCTTTACATGGATGAGCGAGGATACAGAAGTGGCCACCGTCGACAATAAAGGTTTAGTAACTGCGGTGGGCGATGGGAACACTTTCATCGTTGCCAGTTCAGGCAATATGTCTTGCAGGGTGCCCATTAACTCGATAACACGGATACGTCTGACAGATTTCAATCTGGGAGCTGATAACTTACTCTTGTTTACCGGAGAAAGAAATCAGTTTATACCTTCGTTTCAACCCTCCAATGCCAATGATGCCTCGTATCCTAAATGGCGCTCGCTCAATAGTGATGTTGCCACAGTAGACTATAAAGGTGAAATAGTTGCTGTCGGAGTGGGAAATGCAGATGTAGAATGTCAGGTCAACAACATCGTGAAGACTATTCATGTGGACGTTTTAAACAGTTATCCCATGTTTCTGGGTCCGCATAAACTTTCGGCATCCATGCCTTATAACCTTCGCTTCATAGATTTCGACTTTGGAGGTGAAGGCGTCGCATATCATGATAATGACTCCGGCAATAACGGAGGTAATAATCACCGGTCTAATAACGGCGATTCTAATGGTGGAGCCGTTGACATTGGCGGCGACCTTGCCGTCGGCTGGACCGGAGCCGGCGAATGGCTTAAATACACGGTAATAGTCTATGATGCAGGCGATTATAATGTATCATTGGATTTGGCCGGCGATGGCACCAGCGAGATCTATTTCGAAGTAGATGGCGTAAACGTGACCGGTACTATTCACATTCCGCGAACAGGGGGATGGGGTGAGTGGCTCTGGCAAGACCTGGAAGAACCTATCACCTTTACTGAAGGCATGCATTCCTTCATATTCTATATGGAAGCAGCCGGGACGAATTTCAGAACGATGCGATTTACATATAAGCAATAGCTTGCCGTCATTGCGAGAAAAATGTAACAACGGCATCCCTGCCGTTGCGATAGTCAAACATGCGTAAATGACGTTACCGGGTACGCGGACGTCCCGTCCGCTCTTTCGCTTTACATGCGGACGGGACGTTCGCGTACCCAGTATGTCATTGGAAAAAACAGAAGCAATCTAAGGGATTACCTAAAATAATGCACCTATATCGTTTTTTAAAAAAAGACATCCGTTTTACAGTAACCTGTTGCCTATTATCTTGTTTTGTAATCGGATGGTACGGGTTACTGTATCCGTATATATGTTTATTTTACAGGGAGCAAAGTCAGCTATTTCTGTTTGACGGCGACTATTTTCTTCAATATCTGCACATGCCGGGCGGATTAACTGCTTATTGCGCTTCGTTTCTCATCCAGTTTTTTCGTTTTCAATGGGCAGGGACACTGATTTATTTGTTTCTTTTCTTGTGTTTCTTTGCAGTAACCAAAGCAACATGGAAAAAATTTTCCATTTTAAATCATTCGTTCTTCATGGCCTTTATTCCCGGTTTGTTGTACCTTCCCGCAAGTATCAGGATGATTTTCGATCCCGCAGATGAACTGGGTGTCATCCTTGCCTTGTTCGGATTCATCGTGTTGACGAAACTAAAGGAGAACAAGTATTATTTTATTCTTATACCACTGTCAGTTACTGCATTATTCATTGTAGTCGGCGGAAATGTATTACTCAGTGCGGCCCTTTTCACACTTTATACGCTTTACAAACGCCCTATCGCAAACTTGAAGTTTGGTGTAACCGGCCTGTTATCTTTACTTGTTCCGGTTGTTGTCTGGCATTTTTTTTACTTCGTATCTTTCAAGTCCGCTTGTTTTTCGCTCACTCCTTATCGCTATCCCGACACTTTGCTATTGGATGCCCGCAGTATCGCCTTGTTATCGGTTCTCATCCTGCCGCTTATCGGGTTGATGTTGAAAAAAATCCGGATCGGAAAAAAATCGACATGCTACTTAGACATCGGACTGGCGGCTTTACTTTTATCCCTGATCGTAAAACAAAACAACCCTGATTTTGAAAATACGGTAAAGATGGGATTTTATGCCGAGAATCATCGGTGGTCGGATATCCTCCATACCCGTAAAAAAACATCTCTCAGTCCTCACAGTTGTTACTATACCAATTTAGCCTTACAACAAACGGGTCAGATGGCTGAAAAAATGTTTCACTATGACCAAATTGGAGTATCCGGCTTGTTTATTGACATGAAAGACCACTTTTCCTGTTACGCCCGAAGCGAATTATTCTACCAATGGGGATGGATCAATCCTGCCCAACACTCCGTTTATGAATCAATGAGCGGGTATACTTTCATCAAAGAAGCCAACATTCGGAACATGAAACGATTATATGATTGCGCTGTCATACAAAAAAACAGTGTTTTAGCTATGAAATACGGGAAAATATTAAGTCGTTCATTGTTTTACAGAAATTATGCAAAAAGCAGGGAGTCAATTACGGATTATCCGCCTGCACTTAGGATGAAAAACAGTCTCATACGTAACATGCCGGTTGTATTGGAAACCCTGATGGAAGACAACAACACCAATCAGGCGGTATTTGAATACCTGATGGCCTGGTATCTGTTAGAACGCAATTATGAGCAGGCTAAAAAATGTTTTGACCGCTATTCTCGCCGGATTTCGTATCCGACTATCCCTACACATTATGCCGAATTTCTGTTATTATACAAACGTATCAATCAATTAGACGATAGTTTTTTCGAACAATATCCTATTTCGAGAGAACTGCGCGAAAGATTCGAAATGATGGACACATTGGTACAGGCGAAAATGGACGAAACGATATGGAAAACATTGGAATCCCGTTACAAGCATACCTATTGGTTCTACGTAAGGTTTCCATTGGTAAGAGTACAAACAACCCCTAAAGATGAAAAGTATATCTATTAAATTAATCCTTGCGATATTGTGCATCGGGTCATCCTGTAAAAAGATGCAAACAATTACCGTTATGGATAAGCGAACAGACCTGTTTCCCGATTATTCGGATGTGACGATCCCGTCTAATATTGCGCCCCTGAATTTTCAAATCAGGGAAGAAAGCACGCGGTACAGGGTACGTTTTATTGCAGGGAGCGATTCTTTTGATGTTTCGTGCAACCGACTTGTTGACATACCGCCCAAAAAGTGGGAAAAGCTGTTGACAGGGAATACCGGAAAAACGTTGAAGATACGCATCTTTGCCGAAAAGGAGCGCCATTGGGAACAATACCCCGACCTGTCGCTTCGCATCGCTGCCGAAGCGGTTGATCCGTATATCGCCTACCGGTTGATAAAACCCGGATATGAGTATTGGGATCGGATGGGTATCTATCAGCGACACTTGGAATCATTTAGCGAAACGCCTGTGTTAGTGAACACCTTAACAGACGGCAGTTGCATGAACTGTCATGCTTTCTGTAAGAACAATCCTCAAAAAATGCTTTTTCACAACCGAGCGACCCATGCAGGAACAATTTTAATAGACAATGGCCAAATCAGCAAGCTCAATACAAAAACCGCAGATAACATTTCAGCAGCCGTTTATCCGCGGTGGCATCCCCAAGGAAGATATATTGCGTTTTCCACCAATCAAACATCGCAGACCTTTCATAGCGTTCACCCCAATTTGATAGAAGTTTACGATGCAGCTTCCGACCTTGTCATCTACGATACGGAGACACAAACCCTGTCGTCGCACCCGTATATTCATTCTACCCAAAGATTGGAGACTTTCCCCGAATGGTCGCCTGACGGCCGATACTTGTATTTTTGCAGCGCTCCGGCGCTGCAAATGCCTGACCATTTTGATTCATTGCGTTATGATCTTTTTCGTATCGACTTCGACCCGGCAACAGGAAAGACAGGCGCTAAAATACAATATGCCTGGCAACCGTCAAAATTCGGCAAAAGTGTATCATTCCCGCGTATCTCGCCCGATGGTCGATTTATGGTGGTTTGTTTATCCGATTTTGGTACCTTCCCCATTTGGCATCATGAAACCGACTTGTATCTTTTAGACCTTGAAAGCGGCGAGGTAGAGGAAATGACGACAGTGAACAGTCCGGCAAGCGACAGTTATCACGCTTGGTCGTCCAATGGTCGATGGCTCATTATTAGCAGCCGCAGGATAGACGGGTTACATTCGCGTCTGTATATCACCTATTTTGACGCAGAGGGTAATTTCCATAAACCCTTCCTGCTTCCGCAAAAAGACCCTCAATTATACGAAAAATCCTTGAAATCGTATAATGTGCCTGAATTTGTCTCCGGAAAGATCAGAACAAATATTCGCCAACTTGAACGGGTTGTCAAAGGCGAAAGCATAAATGTATCCCAGCCTGCTAAATAGTCTTTTGATTCGGAAAAGCTTTAACAAGTCCCCAACGTAAGAGAAAACCCTATTTTATAGGACTGTACGATAACGGCGTAAGAAATACAACGCTGTTATTCGGAATCGTTGCATTAGCCCATTCGGGAGCGGCTCTCATCCGTAGCCAGTCAGGATGATTACTGAACTTATCCCAGCTGGCATCGCGGTCGGCCATATCGTCGAAATGGGTCACATAGATAAGTCCGGGCATGTCCTTACCTGCTATGATCTGCCCGAAACAAAAGGGATTGACGCCGCAAGCCTTGAAGATATCAATCTCTCCCTGATTGAACATCTGCACCTTGCGGGTACCGGCTTCAATATTGGCGCTGTCATATTTACGCCATTCGAAAATGGTCTTGCCGGCCACCGGCGTCACCTTTTTCCATCCCTCAAAGGGTCGGCACAGGTAACTGTCGTAACGAAAGAACATCGGACGGGCAGCCGCGCCGTCTTCTTTCATCGCTTCCACAAAAGCGCTGTTTTTCAAAAGCGCATCGTTAGCCTTCAGATAGGCGTCAAACGAAGGGTAAACAAAGAGAAAATAATAATTAACAGGTTGATTGGGGTTATTCTCCCTGAAACACCCGACCTCTACTCCCATACCCTTGTAGAGCGGAAGAAGGATGTCGGTCATCAATTTGTCTAACCGTGCCGCATTGCCTCCCATCCGGAAATTGTATACGCGCCACTCCTGAATCTGGCCGTCATTAACCTGAGCCACTGACCTGATAACAAAGCAGGTCATCATCATTACACCTGCTAATACCGAAAAAAGGAATCTTCTTTTCATGTGAATAAATTTTTAAAGTTTAATAAGTTGCAAATATAGTGGTTTTTTTTTGATTATCGGATTAATTATTTACTTTTGCAATGAAATTATTTAAAAAAGATGAGATTTTTAGTTTTAATCATATTCCTTTTCCCCGGTTTCCTTTTTTTCGGACAGGAAGTTGACGGGGAAGCAAGTAAGTTATCCCGTATCATTCAGGCATTAGAGCAATTTACAAAAAATATCCCCCACGAAAAAGTATATCTACATTTCGACAATACAAGTTATTATCAGGACGATAACATTTGGTTTAAGTGTTATATTACTTCTCCGCAACTCCAGGCAAACGATCTGAGCAAGACTTTGTATGTCGAACTATTGAATCCGGGCGGGGAAGTCGTTGGAAAACGAATTTTGAAAATTGAGAACGGACAGTGCCATGGAGATTTTACGCTGAACCATACACCGTTTTATTCGGGTTATTACGAGGTTCGCGCTTATACCAAATATATGCTCAATTTTGGAGAAGACGTCATTTTTTCGAGGTTAATACCGGTTTTCAACAAACCCAAAATAGAAGGTCATTTTGAAGAAAAAAATATGCTACGATACAGTAGATGGGGCATTAGTAACTTCCCGATAATACGGGAGACGCCGGAAAGCGGAAAAAAGGTTAATCTGCGCTTTTTCCCCGAAGGTGGTAACTTAATTCAAGGCATCGCTTCGCGGGTCGCTTTTGAGGCTACTGATGAAACGGGTAATCCAATAGATGTTACCGGTATAGTGATGGATGCTGCAAAACAGGTATTATGCACTATTACCACCTTACACGAAGGGCGGGGCGTGTTTTACTATACACCCGGCGCTCCGGGTCGACGAAAAGACATGGCAGAAGTGGAATATAAAGGACAAAAGTATCAGTTTGACCTACCTGCAGGCTTACCGCAGGGGGTGGAAATGGAAGTGGATAATCTATCGTTTTCCGATAGTATTGCTATCACACTGCGAAAGAATGTTTCAACGCCTTCCACCATGTTAGGTGTTGCGGTTTTAAACGGCGGCAACCTGCAAAATGCCTACTCAGTTTATATCGAAGACGATGAATTTGTTTTCAAAATAGATAAAACGAAATGGCCTTCGGGAGTCTCACAAATAGCGCTGTTCAACAGTGAGGGAGATATTCTTTGCGACCGTTTGATTTTTACTAACTTGAGTAAATTGTTGAATTATGAATTGTTGAACGTAAAAGTGAAAACCGACAAGCCCGTTTACAGTCCTTACGAACCGGTAGACATGGAAATATCGGTGACCGACAGCGACTCGATTCCTGTCAGCACATCATTGTCCTTGTCTGTGCGGGATGGCGATAACGAGATAGAATATAAGCAAAACATACTGACAGACCTTTTGCTGATGTCGGAAATAAAGGGTTATGTACGCAACCCATCGTATTATTTCGAGAAAGAAAACGATACTATATCTCTACATCTTGACCTGTTACTGATGGTGCAGGGTTGGCGGCGCTATGCTTGGGACCGGATGGCGGGCCTTGAACCGTTTGAATTAAAATATTTACCTGAACAGGGAATAGAAACGCATGGCAATGTTGTCTCTTTTGTCAAAAAAACACCAATGCCCAACGTTGACGTCTCTATGATGCTGTCTAAAAAAACAGACGAGCAGGATATGGGCGGCAGTTTGATTAATACATTTGTGACAGACTCATTGGGACACTTCGCTTTCATAGTCGATGCTTCGGGCAAGTGGAACATGATATTAAGCGTAATGGAAAAAGGGAAGAAAAAAGACCATCTGATAGTCTTGGACAGGGATTTCAGCCCTACCCCTAAAAGATATCGCTATTTCGACATGCAGGCGCGCATATCGGAGAAAAATTATGATATACCAAACGGTGATGAAATGACAGAACAGACAGTAGACGATTCGGATAATTTTCTAATCGCTTATAGAGATTCCATTGCGAAAATAAATGAGAATGTTCGTTTTCTTGATGAAGTAACGGTTACTGCCAAAAGAAGTTCAAAAGAGCAGGATATTCGTCGAAACCGTTCTACATCCGTTGCCTATTATGATGTGCCTTCACAATACGACCATTTCTATGATAAAGGCATGTATATCGGCGATGATATACACGAATTGTTGAAAAATACGAACAAGTTTTTTACTTTGAGAGCATCCAATATCGTGGGCGAACGAAATAACTATGAATATTTATATTACAAATATAATAAGCTGGCGCTTGTCGTGGTCAATTATAGAAAGGTCATGTATTGTGAAGATGAATTTGAATACTTACAGTACCTTGGAGTTGCCCTGCCTGCCATTAAATCTATTTATATTAATGAACACCCAAGTGTCATGGTTCAATATGTAAGTAATTGTGACCCATTGGTCTCACCAATGGAAACAGTAGATAAATATTTTAACTGTATTGTTTTTATTGAAACCTATCCGGAGGGGCAAATCCCGGTTAAGGGCAATAAAGGCGTGCGAAAAACATGGTTGGAAGGGTATAGTGCAGCGATGGAATTTTACAGTCCCAACTATTCGACGTTACAACCACAACAGGACTTCCGCCGCACTTTATACTGGAATCCATCGGTTATCACCGACGATACCGGCAAGGCAAAAATATCATTCTACAATAACAGTAGTTGTACGAACTTCAGTATAAGCGCTGAGGCCATTTCTTTAAAAGGCATGACAGGCTTCTTGCCTTATTATCGGTAGAACGATAGCGGCGTAAGAAATACGACCTACCGGCTTCAATATTGGCGCTGTCATACTTGCGCCATTCAAAAATGGTCTTGTCCGCCACCGGCGTCACCTTTTTCCATCCCTCAAAGGGTCGGCACAGGTAACTGTCGTACCGAAAGAACATCGGACGGGCAGCCACATCATCCTCTTTCATCGCCTCCACAAATGCGTTGTTTTTCAAAAGCGCATCGTTAGCCTTCAGATAAGCGTCAAACGAAGATCATTAGGCCTGCCAATAACTGCCTTCAAATAAAATGTCTATTCGATTTTCAAAATGCCTCTCACTTTTTCCCAAGCAGTGATAGTATCATATTCAATATCAGATTTGATGACAGAAAAAACATCATGGGTAAATTCAA
>JGI24702J35022_10001421_pt1 | contig 14940 bp, 15 predicted proteins | sample TergutTh196P4_FD_35022 | JGI IMG/M metagenome (IMG submission 35022)
GCTCCGCACACAAGTTTTGAAAATTGTACAAGTTTTCATCGCAGTACCAGTGCGTTGCCTGTAACCAACCTGTGTTTTTAGATGCCCACTGAACAGTTTCACCACACGTTTCGACAAGCACGTTTTGTGTACGATTTAAGGTTGCGAACATAGGCGGCTTTGTGCTATAATAGCGCAAGAAAACTGCCTTAGACTTGCGCTCTAATAGTGGAGATTAATAAGAGATATCGATATGAGGTATTCAATATGAAGCTTTCGAAAACAAAATCTATTCTTAGCGTAATACTAGTGTATTTTCTTGTTACTATAGGCATTTTAGCAGCTAGTAACGTGGGTGAGCACGCGTTGGCGGAAAACAGTTCCCTTATGGAACTTGGGAGAAGTTATAATATATCGAGCAATGCTTATCAAAGTGGGTCTATTAATATAATTTACCCGCAAATATCAGGACTTGCCAATCAAAAAAGTCAAGACTTTATAAATGCCCTTCTAAAATCTGAAGCACTAAAAGCAATGAGATTCTACAGCGATTTTAGTGAGAGTTTTACTTTGGAAATCAAAAATAATATAAATCTAGCCACAGATAGATTGTTGAGCGTCGAATATGTAGGTTATGGTAATGTTGATGGCGCCGCGTACCCAACCAATATATTTTATACAGTAAATATAGATATAACCCAATCAAAGCAACTAAAACTAGCAGATATAGTAAATATTAATGCGGAACTCCTGAAAAATATCAACAATAATAACTATCTGAAACAAAATCCAGATGTTACATTTGAATATTTAGTTGATGAAATACTAAGTGACGATGCTAATAGTGCAATTCGAGATTCAGATATATCTTTAGATAACTCTATTGACGGCGTGTGTAGTTACTTAAAGAGTGATTTGTTAGGTATTAGTTTTCCTGTGAGGCATGCCTTTGGAGACCATGTGGAATTCGAGATAAAATTTGAGCAAATTAGTTCTTTGCTTCATAGCAGCTATAAAGACATACTCTACCCGAGCGCGCACAGTGAGCAGATAAGTGTATACCTTAACAATGAAACACTTGCTTTCGATACTTCCCCAATCGTTGAAAATGGTCGTGTACTTGTACCTATGCGCGCTATTTTTGAAGCGTTGGGCGCAGAAGTGGCGTGGGACGGAGAAACGCAAACGGTTACAGCTAAAAAGGACAGTATAGAAATCAGCTTGCAAATCGGTAGTAATGTTTTATACAAAAATGGTGAGAGAATTGTGCTTGATGTTTCTGCAAAAATCGTGAACAATCGGACGCTTGTGCCACTTCGAGCAGTTAGCGAAGGGTTAGGCGCAGGTGTTGAGTGGAATGGAGCACAACAGTCAGTTTTAATTAGGACAAATTGAATAACACCCCACTGTTATAGCACATCTTCGTGTGCTATAACAGTGAGGGAAAAACTTGCGTGATAATTCCGCAAGTCTTTTCGCCCTTGATAATAATTGAGTTTTGGCGTTATTTCAGTATTAGGTGAAAGAGGGGCGCCGCTAAACGCTTCCTTTTCGGTGGCAGGCGACAAAGTGTCCGGGACGGAACTCCTCAAAAGCGGGAACATCTGTTGCGCATATTTCGATGCAATGCGCGCACCTGGTGTGGAACTTACAACCATTCGGCGGGTTAGCAGGGGATGGGATATCCCCTTTTAGGATCACGCGTTTCGCCTTGATATCGGGGTTTGCGACCGGCGCCGCCGATAGCAATGCTTTTGTGTATGGGTGAGCGGGGTTTAAGAAGAATTCTTTCTTGGGCGCCGTTTCGACAAGAGAGCCAAGATACATCACCCCTACATTGTCAGAGATGTACTCCACAACAGACAGGTCGTGGGATATAAACAGATAGGTAAGTTTGCGCTTTACTTGTAGATCACGCATAAGATTGATGACTTGCGCTTGTACCGAAACATCCAGCGCGGAAACTGGCTCGTCGGCTACAATTACATCTGGATTGAGCGCCAGCGCGCGGGCAATGCAAATGCGCTGGCGTTGCCCGCCGGAAAACTCGTGCGGATATCGATCATACTGATATGGACGAAGCTCACAGCTCTTCATGACTTCAAGCACGTAGTCACGTATCTCGCGTTTGGGAACCAGGTTGTGTTCGGCAACAGCCTCCCCGATGATTTGGGAGATTGGCTGGCGCGGATCGAGGGAAGAATATGGATCCTGAAATATGATCTGCATATGTGGCCGCATTTTACGCAGTTCCTGCTTTTTCATCGCGAATATATCATGCCCAGCAATCATTGAACGGCCGGCTGTGGGTTCGGTCAACCGCAGGAGCGTCCGTCCGGCGGTTGTTTTGCCCGAGCCGGATTCACCTACCAGCCCTAGCGTCCGCCCACGCTCAATGCTAAAGCTGACGCCGTCCACCGCTCGGATTTGCCCGACGACGCGCCGCATGGCGCCTCTTCTAATTGGGAAGTGTTTTTTTAGATCAACGACTTCGACGATGTTCTCAGCCATTTTATCCGCCCCCCTGATCTAGCAAATACCTATAACAGGCCACTTTGTGCGTCGAATTTAGTGCGAAAGCTTGTGGATACCGCCCCCGGCAAGCCGCGACGCTCATCTCGCACCGACTACGAAAATAGCAGTGATCGGGTAGCTCGATCGGGTTGGGTACGCTTCCGGGAATGGAATATAGTCTTTTAGCCTCAGCCGCTCCACCAGGGCGGGACTCCATCAGTCCGATTGTATATGGGTGGAGGGGGTGGTGGAACACCTCGCGCGCGTCGCCTTGTTCCACGACGCGCCCAGCATACATAACGACGACATAATCGGATGTTTCGGCAATGACGCCAAGATCATGCGTGATAAACATGATAGATGCATTTATTTTTTCTTTCAGTTCTCGCAGCAACTCCAGGATTTGGGCTTGGATCGTGACGTCCAGCGCCGTAGTCGGTTCGTCGGCGATAATCAGTTTTGGGTTGCACAGCAAAGCCAACGCAATAACGACGCGCTGACGCATACCGCCAGACAGTTCCTGTGGGTATGACTTATAAACACCTTCGGCGTTTGCGATCCCGACAGTACCCAACATCGCGATGCTACGCGCCGATATTTGCCGTTTTGACAACTTTTCGTCATTGTGATAGCGCATCACTTCGTCCATTTGCTGTCCTACCGTGATTACCGGATTGAGCGACGTCATGGGTTCCTGGAAGATCATCGAGATATCCCGCCCCCGGACGCTGCTCATGGCTTTGGCTGGCAATTTGACAAGATCCACTGCCTCTCCGCCGCCAGTATTGAGACGCAACGCGCCCTGCATAATCTGCCCTTGAGGTTCCTGTAGCAGACGCAGGATTGACAGACTAGTAACCGACTTCCCGCAGCCGGACTCGCCCACGATACCCACCGTTTTGCCACTAGGGATATCGATGGTCACGCCATTCACGGCGCGTACGGTTCCGACGTCAGTATAAAAATATGTGTTTAGATTATCGATCTCCAGGATATTGCCCGGGTCATTCATACGCGTGACGTAGGCGTCCGCCGGAACGCACCGCTTTTTTTCGCGGTAAAACTGTCGGAATATCTTGGCGTTGCTCTTTTTGATTATTTTTAGCTTTTGGTTGCGCTCGTCATCAATACGCTTACGCTCCTGTCTGTCTGTTCCCGCCATCCTGTTTACCTGCCTTTCATCTTGGGGTCAGTCGCGTCACGAAGTCCGTCGCCTACAAAGTTGAAAGCCATTACCGTGATTAAGATGCACAGACCAGGCGCGACCCAGATGTTCGGGTACATACGCATGATGATGCTATCGGCTACGCTGGTGACCATATTGCCCCATGATGCGTATGGCGCGCCGACCCCCACGCCCAGAAAGCTCATGGTTGATTCGAGCAGGATAATGGAGCCCAGATCAAGCGTTGCCGCGACGATAAGGTTAGGCAGTATATTCGGGATCAGATGCCGCGTGATCTTATGACGGGGCTTGATCCCAGTCGCGTCAGCGGCTTGCATAAACTCCGCCTCGCGCAGGGAAAGAATGTTACCGCGCACCAGCCGCGCGACGCCGGTCCAATAGAGGAAGCCCAGGATAAACATGGTGTAATAGATTTTTACCGACGGCGAAATTTTCAGAGAGATCATCAGCGAGGCAATGATCAACATTAGCGGCAGGAAAGGGATCGAGGATACGATCTCTACAACGCGCATGAGTATGCCGTCCACCCAACGGCCGTAATAGCCAGCTACGCCGCCAATGATCACACCTAACAGCAGCTCAATGAATACTACGATGAAACCGACCATCAGTGAGATGCGCCCTCCATACATCAGACGCGCGAGCATATCCTGCCCCATACCGTTAGTTCCAAGAATATGGCTGGGGCTGGGAGGCTGCAAGATACCGAGGATGGCGTTGGTCATGCGTTCCTCGCTTTCGTGAGTGCGGATCTCTTCTCCGGTGACTTTGTCCAAGTAAAATAGTTCGGTTTCGCTGTAAGCGTAAAAGAGTGGGACTATGTAACAGGAGAGTGCCATGACGACTAGTGTTATCACGCCTACCACAGCCAACCGGTTGCGAAAAAACCTGCGCACGACCATCTGTCTTGGCGTCAGAAAGAGTTGATTCTCACCGGTTTCCTTTTCTTCCCGGAATGAGGCAGGTTTCATGGCTTCATCAATGGAGGCGAAGCCGTCCAAGTTATCGCATTTTTCGTCCAAACTCATACCATCCGCCTCCTTTTAATCATGAACAGACTTTTATTTGTATCGGATCCTCGGATCGACGGCGGCGTAGAGGATATCCGAGATGAGATACCCCAAAATGGTAACTGCGGCGAGAAACATATTGTAACCCATCAGAAATGGGACATCGGACAGTTCGTATGCTTTGAGCGCTATGCTGCCTATACCGGGAAGGCCAAACAAGTTCTCAGTAATCATAGCCCCGGAAAACAGCATAGGCAGCTGCATGCCAAGCAGCGTCACGAGGGGGATCAGGGTGTTTTTGAAGGCATGCGTATAGACAACCCGACGTTCCGGAACGCCTTTAGCCCGTGCGGTGCGCACATAATCCGAACCCAGCGCCTCAATCATATTGGCGCGTGTGTACCTCAGCCATGTGCCGCAGGCGGTGATGGCAAATACGGTGATGGGCATGATCAAGTGCCGGGCATAATCTATCAGTTTGGCGAAGGAGAAGCCATTGTAAATGACCTTGGGATCGAGCATCCCGGTCACTGGTAGTATGTTGAGGCCGTAATAGCCGAAGGAGCGTTTGAGAAGGGCAGCAAAGAAAAAAGATGGCAAAGAGATACCAATAAAGACAAACGCTGTGATAGTGTAATCAGTTTTTGTATTGCGCCGGCGAGCAGCTAAAATACCCAGCGGGAGAGCAAGCAGCAACTCAAACAACAATGCCAGCAGGGCAATGGAAAACGTCACGCCCATGTGATTCCATATTACCTCGGCTACCGGGCGGGCATAGGCAAGCGAGACGCCGAAATCCAACATGATCGCGCCCTTCTGCCACTCAAAATACCCGCCAAGAAACGAACTGTTGAGTCCGTACAACTCACGCAGATGTTCCCGTTGCGCTTCGGTGATTTTTTGTTGGGTGGAGGTGGTTAGCGTCACAAAGTCTGACGGCATCAGCCGAGCCAGCGCGTATAGCATGACCGAGACTCCAAAGAGAACAACAATACTGATTAGGATGCGGCGAGCGATGAACTGCTGCATGGACGGCTACTCCCTCCCGTATTATACTGGGTCGCGTTATTTAACCACGACCTTCCAAAGGTCCTGTTCATAATCAGCTGCTGTAGTGGCTGTGGGGATGGTGTTGAGATCCACATGATCGCCGTTGTAGCAAAGCATGTTCTTGCGCTGATAGAGCGGAAACTCGATGCAATTTTCCATCGCGAGGTCCAGCATCTCTGAAACAAGACTGCGGCGCTCGTTCAGGTCGAGCGTCTGCACAATCGTTTGTAGCAGAGAATCCATCTTTGGGTCGCTAAACCGGAACTTGTTCTGACCGCCGATCGAGTGGAACTGCGTCGTTTTATCGCAGTCAAATACGTTGCCCCATGCCATAATCCACATGTCGGCTGTGCCGTCGTCCACCGCCGCCATCATAACGTTCATCTCGACATCCTGGATCTGTAGTTCACCACCCAGAGAGGCTAGATCCTGTTGCGCCTGTACCAGCATCGCGAAGGCAGGGTGATTGGCGTTTCCTTGCCCGCCAATATAGCAGTTAATGACGAACTGGTTTCCGCTCGCGTCGACCAACTTGCCATCTTTCTGTGAGTACCCAGCTTGATTGAAATACTCCAGCGCCTTGTCGCGGCTGTATTCATAGTAAGGCGCAGCGTCCTGCGGATATTCGGCTAGCGTTGTCGTCATCGGGCGCTCGATGACTTGTGCTAATTCGGTTCCGTAATACCCCTCCACAGAGGGTTGGCGGTTCATCANACTCCAGACCGCTTTGCGACATAGAAGCGACACGTTCGCGCAGTTCATTGCCATGTAACCGTAGCCCGCGTTATCGATCAGATCATAGCGCACCTGAGGATTCTTTTTGATTTCAGCGACGTTTTCTTTACTGCTTACGGGGTTTGCGATATCCACCGAACCAGAGACTATTGCTTCCAACATGTCAAGGCTCGGAATGAACTGCCAGCGTACGGTCCCGGTCTTTGGAACGCCCAAGAAGAAATCCTCATTAGCGACGCAGGTTACGATATTGTTAGCGTATTCCTGGAAAATGTATGGCCCGGAACCCATAGGTTTCATATTGGCCAGGATAGCGCTCACATCGCCCTTTTTGATTTCACCATAATAGTGGCGAGGGATGAGATTGCCCAATCCGTTGTGTGTGGTTAATACGCGGTCGGCGTATATATCAATCGCCATTACGGTCACGGTACAGGTGTAGTCGTCCACCCTTTTGACGCCGGCAATTTCGGTGACGTCGCCGGCGCTACCGACGTTTTTGATCGCGTATTCAGCCTTCATATTGTCGAGGAACCAGTTTTCAGTGTCATATGCGTCCAATGAAGTCTCATACTCGATCTTAGCGATCAGGTTTAACATTTGGCCGGGATCTGTAGCGTCGATGGTTGCCAGATCGTCGCCGTAACCAGACACTTCCGCGTACCAGCTCCAGTTCTCGCCGTTTCCTATGTCGCCGTCCGGATCACCGCCCCACCAACCGTCGAGATCGGTCGCTTTTGCATAGATCATAAAGTCTTCCAAGGAGATGTTGTCGATGGTGTACTTGTTGGCGGCTTCATCCTCCATGGCCTTAATGTCGGCTGAATAGTTCGCGTTGCTGTAGTAGTATTCCTCGACGCCCTTAATACGCGTTGACAACAGATTTTGAGGGCCGGAATAGCTTGGATCAGCCCGGACATATAGGTTGTAGATGTAGTCGTCTATTGTCACCTCGACGCCATCAGTGTATTTCATCCCTTTTTTAATAGAGACGGTGTACTTGACACTGCCGTCGTCCTGTTCTTCAAACGTGATAGAACCGCAATAATCCTCAAGTTCGTTCTTGCTGTTGATGATGCAGATAGGCGCAAAGAGCTGGTTTACGACTTGACTGTCATACGCGGTTTCGTTGAGGAATGGATTCCATTTGGCGTCGAACGCCGCGTCCACACCGATGACCAGCACTTTGTCGCTTGGCTTTGCCGTACCGCATGACACCAGCGTGAAGACTAGAGCTGTCGCCAGTATGAAGGACAGTGTATTTCTTGTTTTCATGACGTATCTCCTTTATCCGTTGTTGATGTTCAGGGGCATCCAAAAACACGGGTTGGTTACAGGCAACGCACTGGTACTGCGGTGAAAACTTGTATAATTCGGCAAACTTGTGTGCGGAGCCTGTAACCATTGCGAGTTTTTTGGATACCCACTGAACAGTTACTATCCGTTGAACTTATTGATCCAATTCGCAAAAGCGTCGGCGAAACTTCGTAAAAACGTCTGTGTTTCTTCCTCCAAGGCCCCATCTGCGTTAAATAGTTCGGCTATATATCCAATGTAAGCCTCAGGTCGCGGCATGACACAGAGATTTACGCAAACAGCGCTCTGCCGCAGATGATGATTTCCGCCAAATCCTCCGAACGATCCCTGCGAGATGCTGACAATCGCGCTCGGCTTGCCGCTCCAGGCGTTATCCGACATAGGGCGGGAAGCAATGTCTATCGCGTTTTTAAGAGTCGGCGTCATGGAACGGTTGTATTCCGGCGTCACAAATAACACGGCGTTCACCGATTTTACCTCTTGACGGAAACGCTTCCACTCATAAGGCATGTCAGATTCATTGTCTAAATCCTGGTTGTATAAAGATAGGGAAGTGATGTCCAAAAAACGTGTTTCAAACTGCTCCTCTAACAGCCCGTCCAAATGAATCGCGATCTTTTTGCTGTAAGAATCGCGGCGCGGACTACCGATTATAATACCGATTGATAACTTGCCCATATAAAACTCTCCTCATTGCATTACTCTTTAAATAACGGCTGTCACTCGAATAGTTTCTTTTTCGCGTTTTCAACCATCTGCGCCCCTGAAGGGGTTGCTACTATCAAATCATGCATTATATCGACTTTCTTTCCTCGAACAAGAGAATATATTGTTTTTTCAAGTTTTTTCTGCCCCCAGTGCAAGTGTTCAGCGATCGTATTGACTCCATTTTCTTCATGCGCGACAGTGTTGTTTTGGTGATTGCAAATATGGAAAAGCAAAGTCATTTGCGCGTATTGTGTTCGATTGCGGCTTTTCCTAATAAGCACGCTCATCAATCCGCGTTTCGGCGCTATGATAAATACGAGCGTAAAGATTATACCTATCGCGACAGCCATACTTCCAGCGATGGAAACATCGAGTAGCGCCGCCGCCTGATAGCCCACTACTCCGCTGAGGGCGCCAAAGATGGCGCTGAGCAGCAGCATAGTTTTTAGATCATCTGTAAGCAGGTACGCCGTCACTGGCGGCCCGATCATAAACGCCACAACCAGAATTGAACCTACCGCTTCAAAGGCGCCTACCGCCGTTAGCGACACTAGCGTCATTAGCCCGTAATGGATGATGGCGGGAGAGAATCCCAATACGGAGGCCAGCATTGGGTCAAAAGTAACAATTTTCAATTCTTTGTGAAATAAGACGATCAAAACGGCGTTTATCAGTAGCAGCACGCCGGAGGTATAGAGCGCTTTTGCCCCAATGTCCACGCCAAAGACAATCATCCTGTCAAAAGGCGCAAAAGCCAGTTCACCCAGCAGCACGGAATCTGTGTCCAAATGCACGGTTCCGGTATAGCGGGTGATGAGGATAATAGCTATGGAAAACAGCAAAGGGAACACTATGCCGATAGCTGAATCTTCCGACAACAGCCTGGTTTTCGAAAGCGTTTCCGTCAGCCAAACAGTGACGACTCCCATTAGCGCGGCGCCAACAATAAGAAACGGCGAGCTTAAATCGTGGGTCAAAAAAAACGCCAATACGATCCCCAGCAAGATAGTGTGTGTGATGGAATCCGACAGCATAGACATTTTTCTCAGAACAAGGAAAGCGCCCGGCAAGGCGCAGGCTACGGAAATGATAATGGCAATCAGTTGTATTTCAAAAGCGGAACTCATATGATCGGTTTCCCTTCCAATCTGAAGCTAGCGCGGTTTTTTCTCATTAGATAAATCTTGCGTATGATACCCCTGTCCGGCGCGAATAGAATACTGACTATAGTAATCGCGGTGACGCACACCACAATTATAGGCCCTGTGGGCAACCCTGTTACGGCTGAGCTTATGAGTGTGCCCGACACTCCTGATACCGCTCCAAACACTGCAGCCAGCATAACCATTAACCACAGACGGTTCGACCATTGTCTAGCCGCGACTGCCGGCGCTATTAACATGGCGCTCATCAGCACGACGCCAACAGTTTCCAATCCGATGATAATCGCCAGGACAATGAGAAATGAAAGCAGGAGGTTCAATCTGCCCTTGCCAAATCCGATCGTCTCCGCGAATTCAGAGTCGAACGAGAACAGTTTGAACTCTTTCCAGAAGAGAACAACGAGTAGCAATAGTATCGCCCCGCAAACAGTCATGAGCACGACATCCCGTTGCAATAGTGTTGACGCCTGGCCGTATATAAAGCGTTTGAGTCCCGCTTGATTGGCATTAGGCACTTTTTGCGCGTAGGTAAGCAAAACTAGACCCAAACCAAAAAACACCGACATAATCAAGGCCAGGACGCTGTCAAACCGAATGCGTGAATGCCTAACAACAAGCGTTATGAGGTAAGTCGCCGCAAGTCCAGTCAGCAAAGCCCCAAGCAAAAGCACCTCGGTGTTTTTGTTTCCCGTTAGTAAAAAAGCCATAACGACGCCTGGAAGCGCCGCGTGTGATACGCCGTCCCCCAACAGACTTTGTCTGCGGAGCACCGCAAAGCTGCCCAACACGCCACTAATGACGCCTAAAAGCGCCGATCCGAGGGCAACGGTCTGGAAGGTGTAATCACTTAATAGCGAGGCAAGCGTTTTCATCACGTCGCCCCTTTCAGAAGTAAACCGCGATTGCCATAGGCAAGGCTTAGATATTTATCATTAAAGACCTCGTCTTTCGGGCCATTTGCAACAATACGCAAATTGATCAGCGTTACCCAGTCAAAATAATCGGAAACTGTTTGCAGGTCATGATGCACCACAATTACCGTTTTTCCCTGCTCCTTCAGTTTTTTCAGCAATCCCACAATTGACTTTTCAGTCTGCGCGTCTACACCTTTAAAAGGCTCGTCCATGAAATAAATCTCCGCTTGCTGGATAAGCGCCCGCGCTAAAAAGACCCGTTGCTGCTGGCCGCCGGAAAGCTGACTGATCTGCCTGGTCGCGTACTCGCGCATCCCGACCGTTTCTAATGTTTCAAGAGCCATGTTTCTTTCAGTCTTTCCCGGACGTTTAAACCACCCCAAATGCCCATAGCGACCCATCATCACCACATCAAGGACTGTTGCAGGAAAATCCCAATCAACGCTGCCGCTTTGCGGTACATAAGCGATTTTGTTTCTGAATTTGCCGTTTTTTATTTCGACATCATAAAAATCTATCCCTCCGGATACCGGTTTGACAAGACCCATCATAACTTTGATCAGAGTCGTCTTGCCCGCCCCATTAGGGCCTATTATTGCTGCAAGTTTTCCCCTGGGTATGCCAAGGTCGATGTCCCACAAGACAGGTTTTGAGCCATACGCAAAGGTCAGGTCATGTACCGAGACTGCGCAATCATCCTGTGACATATATTGCCCGCTCCTTTATCATACCAAACGCTTAATTCAAAGCATCGACAATGGTGTCAATGTTGGCTTTGAACGTGAGAATATAAGTATTATGCCCAGAGGCCTTATCCCCTATAGAGTCGGAATATAGCTCCCCGCCGATCTCAACATCGAAACCGCGAGCTTTCACTGCGGCTTGCAGCGCCTCGATGTTTCTTGGCGGTACTGAGGATTCCACAAAAATCGCGCTGATTTGACTGTCCGCGATAAATGATGCAAGGTTGCTTACGTCTGCTGTGCCTGCTTCCGCGTCGGTGCTTATGCCCTGCAAGCCCATGACCTCAAAACCGTAAGCGCGGCCAAAATACCGGAACGCGTCGTGGGCGGTGATCAAAACACGTTGATTTTCAGCAACCTCCTCGACGCGATGCTTGATATACTGTTCCAAATAGTCAAGTTCGGCCAGATAGCCGTCTAGATTTGTGGCGTAGGCGTCCCCGTTGTCTGGATTGATCTCGATCAATCGCGCCGCAACGTGCCTGGCGACATTTTTCCAGATTGAAACATCAAACCAGATATGAGGATCATGGATATCGGGGTTGTTTTCGTCCGATAGGAGCGTGGAATTGTCGAGGCCATCCTCCGCGCAAATAATAGCGCGACCAGAAGCGGATAAAGACGCAAAAACGTCTCCCATCTTGCCTTCCAGATGCAAGCCGTTGTATAACACTATATCCGCGTTCTGCATCTTAGTAACGTCACCGGCGCTGGCTTGGTAGAGATGCGGGTCGATGCCAGGTCCCATCAGGGCGGTCACATTCACCTGATCGCCGCCGACAGTAAGGGCTAAATCATACAGCATGGTGGTCGTGGCTACAATATTAAGTTTGCCGTCCGAACTGGCTTGGGTGCTATTCGTACAACCACTTTGTGCCGAGACCAGCAGCCCAAACGCGAGCATTAGCACGATAGCGGACAGTGCCGACGCCGGTGTTTTTCGTTTTAACGCCGTTTTATACCTCATCTATCTGATTCTCATTTCTTCGCCTAAGGTTCTGTTTATACTGGGGAAAATGTTTCTTTGCCCACGCCGCACATTGGGCATACCCAATCTTCAGGGATGTCTTCCCACTTTGTTCCGGGTGCTATTCCACTATCTGGATCGCCTACAGCTTCGTCGTAGATGTATCCACACGCTTCACACTCGTATTTCATGCTCTCGTTCCTCCTCTCCAACGTATTGTCAAATAAATTATCGGCATAAAGCGCAAATTCTTTAGCAAAACGGTTACAGTGGGCATTTTGTTTTTGTTGACATGCTCAACAAAGTGTGCTAAATTGAAACAGTGTTCCAATTTGGCTTAGGAGGTTACGATATGACGCGCCCGACAACCTACAATACAAAACAACGTGAGGCTATTGTCAATTATATTATTTCTCTTGAAGGCGCTCATGTTACCGCTGCGCAAATTGTAAAGCATTTTGGAAACGAAGCTGTTTCCATAGGACGCACTACAGTATACCGTTACCTTGATAAAATGACGGAAAATGGAGAATTGCAACGATATACTACCGATGGCATTTCAGGCGCTTGCTATCAGTACATTAAGCAAAGAGAAAACTGCCAGGATCATCTACATCTAAAATGCGAGGGATGTGGGAAGTTGCAGCATTTAGAGTGCAACGCGATGGGCGATATCAAGCGGCATGTTTTTTATAGTCATTTTTTTGAAGTTAACTCTATGAAAACTGTTTTGTATGGGATGTGCGACAACTGCCTACATAAGACTTGACGTATGTATTTATATCCATGTGCGAGCGAGCAAATTAAAGTGAGAATATTTTATTTATGAAACGAATTACAGCAGTGCTACTTCCACTATTTATTCTGGCGGCAATGATGTCAGGCTGTGATTTCCCCGTCGATTCTACAAGTAACAGGGCGGATAGCGCGAAAGACGGCAAAATCAGCGTCGTTTGCACGATTTTCCCTCTATACGATTGGGTTCGCCAAATCCTTGGAGATAGGGTGGACGACGTGGAGTTAACCCTCCTTTTAAACAACAATATCGACTTGCATAGCTATCAGCCTACGGCGGATGATTTTGTGAAAATCTCTGTTTGCGACTTGTTTATTTATGTTGGCGGCGAATCTGACTCCTGGGTGAACGACGCGTTGAAAGAATCCGTGAACAAAAATATGGTTATAATCAATTTACTGAGAACCCTTGGAGACGCGGCGAAGGAAGAAGAAATCCTCGAAGGTATGCAGGAGAAATGCACTGATGGCGAGGTTGAGGTTGGGGTTGAAGATAAAGTCGAAGCCGAAGTCGAAGTTAAATATGAATATGACGAGCATATATGGCTATCATTGAAAAACGCGCGATTGTTTTGTTCGTCAATAGCTGGCGCACTCTCATCACTAGACGCGGACAATGCAACGGAGTATGAGAATAATCTGATTGCCTACACAGAAAAGCTATCAGCTTTGGACATGGAATACACAACAGTGGTAAACACAGCAACTGTAAGGACGCTGCTGTTCGGAGACCGTTTTCCTTTCCGCTATCTTTTAGAGGATTATAATTTGACGTCCTACGCTGCTTTTCCCGGTTGTTCCGCTGAAACAGAAGCCAGTTTTGAAACCGTCATATTCCTCGCTAACAAAGCGGATGATTTAGGTCTTGAAACTATCTTGGTTACAGAAAGCTCAGACAAAAAAATTGCCGAAACTATAATCAGCAATACGATGGATAAAAATCAACGGATACTTGTGCTTGACTCGGCGCAGTCAACGACGTCAAACGACGCGAGTAATGGCGCGACTTATCTTGCCATCATGGAAAGCAATTTAGATGTGTTGAAAAAAGCCCTAGGAGACGCGCAGGAATGAGGTTAATTTCTGCGCACCGACATAGGAGCCGTTGATTTTCCAGCTGCTCCATAGTGAAAGGAGACGTCACATGTTGCAGTTGTCTTGTCAAAACCTGACGCTTGGATATGAGGGGAAGACAGTGGTTTCAGATCTTTCATTTACTGTAGATGCCGGGGATTACTTGTGCATAGTCGGGGAGAACGGATCTGGTAAAAGTACGCTAATTAAAACCATATTAAACTTGAAAACGCCGATGTCAGGTCAGGTTGTGACAGGCGACGATTTGATGCCGAATGAGATCGGCTATTTGCCTCAGCAAACGGTGGCGCAAAAGGATTTTCCCGCGTCTGTGAGGGAAGTAGTCCGTTCTGGTTGCTTGAACCGCTGCGGGTTGCGTCCGTTTTATAACAAACAGGAAAAACAGTTAGCGGACGATAATATGGAAAAGCTTGGTATCGCGTCTCTCGCGAAACACTGTTATCGGGAGTTGTCCGGCGGACAGCAACAGCGAACTCTTTTAGCGAGAGCTTTGTGCGCAACACGAAAAATCCTGCTGCTGGACGAACCGGCTGCAGGGCTTGATCCAAAAATGACGGCTGAACTGTATTCTTTGATCGGGAAACTCAACGACGATGGGATTACTATTATTATTATTTCTCACGACATTTGCGCTTGTGTAAAATACGCTTCTCACATTTTGCATATTGGCGCGGGGGCAGCCTTATTCTTCGGGACAAAAGCGGAGTATTTGAAAAGCGAGGCGGGTAGTATGTACGCTAACATGGAAGGAGATCGTGAATGAC
>JGI24702J35022_10001422_pt1 | contig 14929 bp, 5 predicted proteins | sample TergutTh196P4_FD_35022 | JGI IMG/M metagenome (IMG submission 35022)
AAACTTCCCGGAACGTCAGGAAAAGCGAAACTCTATATTGCAGTAGTAACCTTAAACGAAACTCCCAATTACATGGAAGAAGCAAAAAAGATGTTATTGGAAGCAGAGAAACTGGGTTTCGAAGGTATTGCGGCTGAAAATGAAGCGTGGTACGATGCGCTTTATGAAAAGCGTGAACAGGGACGTGTACTGATGGGCGCTACTCCGGAAGAGCGCAAACAAACCGCTGATATTTTATTCGACGAAGTGTTCACAAGTTGGACATGTGGTCACATGGGTTTCAACAATCCCGACCCCGCAAAACTTGAAGCGAGTGCCAGCTATGCTCTTTTCGATGCGGATATCCAGAATTGGCATTCCCTTCCCTGTTACAATGAGTTATTTACGGAAGGGAAATACTTCATGCGTAACCAATACGAACCCAAGATGCAATGGCCTAACTTGCTAACACTATGGCATGAAACGCTGAAGGAAAAAGCCCGGCTCAAATTCGGCCTTCCGGGCATGTGTATCGCTCACGGTTACCTGCCGGCGTTGCCACCGGCTGCACAAAGCCCATGGTATGTAGAAAACGGAGTACTCGACTTCTGCATGGAAGTTCCCGCCCAGGTGATGAAGGTTTTGTGGAACTTTTGGGATTATACGGCCGATGAAGCCATGTTGAAGGGCACAATATACCCGTTATTGAAAGACCTTGCCATCTTCTTTGAAGCATTTGCCCGTCGAGGATGGGACGGTAAAGTGTTCAATCTCGAGCCTACTGTTGAAACTGAAGCCTACGGTATTTCATACCAAATGAGATACACACGTAATAATAGCGGTGCGCTTACCATGTTCCGCTGGACGCTTAATTCCGCGATTGAGGCTGCCAAATACCTGAATGTAGATGCAGACCTGATCCCGGGTTGGCGTGAAGTAGCTGAAAACCTGGCGCCATATCCTATGTTCAGGGTGATCGGAGGTGAAGTAATCGGAAATAATGAAGTGGCTTTTCCACGCCATGTCAGTGGAGATCATGGTAGGAAGAATTCTTACAATATTGCAAATCTCTCCGACGAAATAAACTTAGACAGTCCGCAGGAACTCAAGGACCTGATGGTACGCACAGCTGATGTTGTCATGAGTAGCGGTGACCCGTATGTCCTTGTAGGCGCTGCAGCCGACTATGTTCCACCCCGTTATGCCTACGGGGCAACCAAAATTGAGGACTATGCCGTTCTTTCGAATCAGATAGTAAGTACTCCCGAACGGTTGATGAACAGCCGCTCCGGACGCATCCACCTTTTCCCCGTAGTTCCAGCATGGACGGAAGCAACTTTCCGCGGCTTCCTTGCNCGTGGGGGCTTTGAGGTAAGTGCATCTCGTAATCCGGATGGNGTNCAGGCTGTAGTAGTTAAAGCCCGNCGCAGCGTACCCTTGCAATTGATGAACCCATGGAAAGGTAAACATCCGGCAGTAACAGACCTGACTACGGGAAAAACAGTTAAGTATACTATGAATAAATCCAATGGAGAGTGTATTGTCTTCAATGCGGAAGCAGGACATACCTATAGTTTTGATAAATAGTTTTTATTACCGGAAGTAATTATAATTGATATATAAAAATCAAAAAAGTATGAAAAGAGTAAATTTCAAAGAGATTGCGATAGTTTTAGCTATCGGATTGGCGTCAGCCCTATTGGTGTTTACAGGTTGCTCCGAAAATGGAGTAGAAAAAGATCCTGTGGATTATGTAAACCCTTATATGGGAAATATGAGCCACATGCTCAGACCTACCCGCCCCATTGTACATCTTCCTAACGGAATGGTTCGCATGTTCCCTTCTCGTACTGATCATACAGGAAATCGTATGTCGGGCTTTGCATGGATGACCCGAAGCCATGGAGGTGAATTTGCATTCGATGTAACCCCCCATCAAGGTTCGGAAAGCGAAATCTCTTCGCGGATGTGGCTCAGCTTCGATCAGGAAAAAATCGTTCCATACCGTTATCAGGTGCGCTTAGATGAGTTGAATATGGAGGTTGATTATGCGCCTTCNCGCCAAAGCGCTATCTTTAATTTCAAAATAGAAAAGGATGATCCNGCTTACCTTGTATTCAAAATGAATCAAGGGAAACTTGCTTCAAACGGTAATGCTGTCAGCGGATACCTTGTATTAAACAATAGAACAAATCTTTATCTNTATGCTGAAAGTGATGTTGCCCCCAATAAAGCAGGNGTATTTGAGAACAGAAGCATTAAGTGGGGACAGTCGGAAGTAATAACAAACGGNTCTCCGGCGGTTTTAGCTGTAATGTACCCTCAGGGTACNAAAAAAATAGGAATTCGTTATGGAGCGTCGTTTATTAGCGAAGAGCANGCAAAGAAAAATCTGGATCGCGAAATTAAAGATTTTGATATTGAGAAAGTTGCAAAAGCCGGGCGTGACGCTTGGAATGAAATGCTCGGAAGAATTGCCGTTAAAGGAGGTACTGAAGATGATAAAACCGTATTCTATACTTCATTCTACCGTAATTGTGTTCGCCCCGTAGATATCAGCGAGGACGGTAAATATTTCAGCACCTATGACGGACAGATACACGATGCCGAAGGNCGCGGATTTTATGTTGACGACGCTTTTTGGGANAACTATATCGCTGCTCACCCGCTACGCGTACTTGTAGATAAACAAGTGGAAAGCGATATACTCCATTCATACGTACTTATTGCCGATCAGAATGGCGACGGCTGGTTTCCGACATTCCCCGGAATGACCGGCGATGGTCGCGGAATGAACAGCAACCATGGCGTGGGTTCCGTTTTAGATGCATGGGCTAAAGGACTTCGCGGATTCGATCTTGAGAAAGCCTATATTGCATGTAAACGTTCTATGGAGGAACGTACACTGCTCCCATTCTCTCGCAATGCTCCCGCAGGCGTACTTGATCAGTTCTATAAAGACAAAGGATATTTCCCTTCTCTTAAAAAAGGAGAAAAAGAAACTGTTATTAATGTAAATCTATCGGAAAAACGCCAGCCGATAGCTGTAACGCTTGGTATGGCTTACGACCAATGGTGTCTTTCTCAAATAGCACGTGAACTCGGACGTAATGAAGAAGCCGATTATTATTTGAAATGTTCCTATAATTACCGCAATGTATTTCATCCCGAAACAAAATTCTTCCATCCGAAGGATGCAGACGGTAACTTTCTTCCGGATATTGATTACCGTTGGGATGGCGGACCCGGCGCACGTGATTATTATGATGAAAATAACGGTTATGTTTACCGTTGGTGTGTACAGCACAATATCGCCGACCTTATTTCTCTCATAGGCGGAAACAAAGCGTTTATTGACGCTATGGAACAGATGTACAATGAACCNTACGGTATGGCGAGATGGACNTTTTATAGCATTCTGCCCGACCANACGGGAAATGTAGGGATGTTCTCAATGGGGAATGAACCCGCATTCCATATTCCTTACTTGTATAATTATGCAGGCGAACCATGGCGTACGCAAAAAAGAATACGCAACTTGTTAGAACAATGGTTCCGCAATGACCTGATGGGAATACCAGGCGATGAAGACGGCGGCGGAATGTCGGCATATATTGTTTTTAGCCATTTAGGAATCTATCCGGTTACTGCAGGTTCTCCAACATATAACATTGGCAGCCCGGTATTCACTGATGTTAAAATGAATCTTGGCAATGGTAAGTTTCTTGAAATAAAAGCCAATAATGCATCTACAAGAAACAAGTATATCCAATCAGCCAAGCTAAACGGACAACCGCTCAATCAAGCCTGGTTCAACCATGCAGATATAAAAGATGGAGGTATCCTTGAGTTTGAAATGGGACCTGTAGCAAATAAGTCATGGGCGGCCGCAGGACCTCCTCCTCCATCGCAAGGTCCAATGCCTGAAAGATTTAATAATTAATTATTTATAAACATATTTATATAATCCTTTTAATTTTTTTAATATGAAAATTAGACACATTTTTTTATCATTGTTTTTATTATTACCAGCGCTCTGGTGTGTACAGTTAATGGCTCAGTCCTATCCTTTTCAAAATCCCGACTTGCCAATAGATCAACGAGTAAATGACTTAGTTAGCAGGCTGACGCTTGAAGAAAAAGTAAACCAAATGATTAATACCGCTCCGGCGATAGAACGTTTGGGAATCCCTGCTTACAATTGGTGGAATGAAGCTTTGCATGGAATAGCACGCAGTCCGTATCCGGTAACCTCCTTTCCGCAAGCCATTGGTATGGCAGCGACGTGGAATACCGAATCTGTCTGGCAAATGGCAGACTATACTTCGGATGAAGGACGAGCTATATTCAACGATGCTTCTAAGAACGGACAAGTACAGATTTTTCGCGGCCTGACTTATTGGACGCCTAATATTAATATATTCAGGGATCCTCGATGGGGGCGCGGTCAGGAAACCTACGGAGAAGATCCTTTTCTAACGGGAGCCATTGGTTATGCATTTGTAACCGGTTTACAAGGAAATGATCCGAAATACCTCAAAGCGTCGGCTTGCGCTAAACATTATGCCGTACACAGCGGACCGGAATGGAACCGTCATGTATACGACGCAAAAGTCAGTAATTTCGACTTGTGGGATACCTACCTTCCCGCATTTAAAAAATTGGTGGTAGATGCACAAGTAACGGGAGTAATGTGCGCTTACAATGCTTTCTTCGGACAACCTTGCTGCGGAAGCGACGAATTGTTGCTGGATATTTTGTATAATCAATGGAATTTCGACGGATATGTTACTTCCGACTGCGGAGCCATCAATGATTTTTTCAGGAACCATAAAACGCATGCCGATGCAGTGGAAGCCTCTGCAGATGCAGTAATCCATGGAACCGACTGCGAATGCGGCAGCGGGGTATACCGGTCTTTGATTGAAGCGGTTCAAAATGGAATAATCACTACGGAACAAATAGATGCTTCGGTAAAAAGACTATTCAAGATGCGGTTCCGGTTTGGGATGTTTGATCCCGTTGACCGTGTTCCATACGCTAAAATACCACTTTCTGTTTTGGAAGCTCCCGCCCATAAAGCGCATGCATTAAAAATGGCACAGGAATCCATGGTTTTGTTAAAAAATGATAATTCATTATTACCCTTAGACAAAGCGAAAATCAAAAAAATAGCGGTTGTAGGCCCTAACGCCGATGAAAAACCTGTATTGTTAGCAAATTATTACGGCATTCCTACCGTAATAACTACTGTGTTGGATGGAATAAAAGCCAAAGCAGGTAAAGGAATACAGGTGGTCTATGAAAAAGGCGTCAATCTGACCGATAACTTGGTTTTCAAATCGGAATACGATCCTTCTTTGTTCACTTATAACGGAAAACCCGGATTTAAGGCCGAATATTTCCAAAATATGACAAGAGAAGGCGAACCCGGTTTGACCCGGGTTGAAAAACTGTTGGATTACCGGTGGGGAGATGGACATGATATAGCAAACGGTATTATCATGCGCCGGGTATCTGCTCGTTGGACGACTACGTTTACCCCAAAAAAATCGGGTGAAGTATGCTTTGAATTGAGGGCCGACGATTCGGCGGAACTAACAATAGACGGGGTAAAACAAACCAGCGTGGGTATTATTAATTCCTATTATGTTTTTAATGCCGAAAAAGGAAAAAAATATGAGATTTTTATTGACTACAGGCAAGGCGCCGACAATGGAGAAATCAAATTTGATATAGGAACCTTGAAAAAGACCAATTGCAAGGATGTTGCCGCCTCCGTTGCAGACGCCGATGTGATTATTTTTGCAGGCGGAATCTCAGCCAGAGTAGAAGGTGAAGAAATGAGAGTGGAAATTGATGGTTTCAAAAGGGGCGATCGTACCTCCCTTGCATTACCGGCCATTCAGAGAGAGATGCTGAAAGAACTGCAAGCCACAGGTAAGCCTGTTGTATTTGTCCTGATGGCGGGAAGCGCCATAGGCCTTGAATGGGAATCGCAAAACATCCCTGCAATTCTCAATGCATGGTATGGTGGACAAGCTGCCGGTCAGGCAGTTGCCGATGTGATCTTCGGAGATTACAATCCTGCCGGACGTCTTCCCGTAACTTTCTACCGGAGCGTGGACGATTTACCCGATTTTGAAGAATACAGCATGAGAAACCGTACCTACAGGTATTTCACCGGAACCCCGATTTATCCGTTCGGTTACGGCTTAAGCTATACCACGTTCAAATATGCTTCATTAGATGTTACGCCTGCATCCGGCAAAGTAAAAGTGACGGTAACCAATACCGGAAACAAAGCTGGCGATGAAGTTGTACAATTATATCTGGCAAATAAAAGGGATTTCGTAACCCCCATCCGGTCGTTGAAAGGCTTCAAACGGATACATCTCAAAGCGGGTGAATCTCAAACCGTCGAATTTACCCTGACCCCGGAAGACTTGTCTGTGGTGAGCCCTTCAGGAGAGTTAACGCCCATGAAAGGCGCTGTTCTCTTCTCTGTTGGAGGAGGTCAACCTTCCGACGCTTCCCTCGCCAATCAAACTTGTGTACAGAAAAATATGGTTCTTTAAAGGTAAATATGACTGTAGTTCAATTTAGAGTTGCTAAATTGAACTACAGTCATAATTTTCAATTTCCGTAAGTTGTAAGACGCGTGGTAAAATTAATTAAGAATTTGAATATTAGTAAATATAAAAATCTAAAATAAATGAAAATATTGTCTCAAATAGCATTTTTATTGTTTTTATCGTATTTTTCACTGTTGGATTTGAAGGCAGACGCCCTTCAGCCGCAACTATCCATAATATCCGACCCTGCAATGGGAAAAGTGGCATTATATGGGATGGATAAGCTTACGGAAACACTAAAGACAATGAATATACCGTTCGAGAGCGTTAATTCCCTTGACGTAGCTAAGGGTAAAAACCTGTTAGTCGTTGGATTGTCGGAAGGCAGCAGTGTGGCTGCAACGCTTCTTAAAACCGGTAACCGTACAGTACCCGGCGTCTCAGAGGCATTAACGGTTTGGAATACGCGTTGGCAGAAAAAGCAGGTCACAGTGGTAGCCGGATACGACGATAAGGGAATTATGTATGGCCTGCTCGATATTGCAAGGCGCATCGGTTGGAGTAATGGGCGAACACCATTGAAATTCGTTAAGGACGTCACATCGGAGCCTTATGTCAAGGAACGCGGGATTGCAATGTATACCATGCACCGCCGCTATTGGGAAAGTCGCTTCTACGACGAAAATTTTTGGGCCGGCTACTTTGACAGGATGGCCAGGGAAAGACTCAACATGCTTGAGATATTGTTCGGTTATGAAAGCGGTGGGTTTATGGCTCCGTGTTATCCCTATTTCTTTAATGTTGAGGGTTATCCCGAAGTAAAAATAGAAGATATAACCCCTGAACAACAAAAGCACAATATTGACGCCATGCACCGCCTGATAGCTATGGCGCATGAACGGGGCATCGGCGTCAGGTTGGGAGTATGGGACCATTTATACCGTGGAGGCGTTCAGGCTGGGGGAAACCCGGCCTTCGAATACGATCCGAACCGTGCATTGCCATGGCAGGTAACAGGGCTTGAGCCTACAGGGAACCTGATACCCTATACTAAGGCTGCATTTGCTAAATTACTGAAAACGTTTCCGGAATTAGATGCTATACTTTTTAAAACCAATAATGAATCAGGATTAAAAACAGAGGAACTGCACGATTTCAGCGTGAGTTTCTTTGAGACGGTGGCCGAAACCGCCCCTAATATGCATATAGACATACACGCCAAAGGGTTAACCGATACGCTGATAAATACAGCTATAAACCTCGGTATTAAATTCCGTATTGCACCTAAATTCTGGATGGAGCAGTTGGGATTACCATTCAGCCCCACCCATGTCAACCGGGAGGATCAGAAAAACCGCCGTCACGGCTATGCCGACATGCTGCGTTATCCTCAACACTACGAGATGCTATGGAAGTTGTGGAATGGAGGAACCAATCGTGCATTCCTCTGGGGTGACCCGGAATATGTCCGCCGTTTTGCAAACAGCAGTCTCCTCCATAACAGCAGCGCTTATGCGGTTTATGAACCGATGGCGACCAAAATGGAAACCCAATTCCACGATGTCGAACCATTCGAATTGCTTAAGCCGCAGTACCGGTATTACGACCAGGAATATGAACGATACTGGTATTTCTACCAATTGTGGGGTCTTGTAGGATATGACCCCAATACTTCAACCGATGTTTGGGATAAGGAGTTCGAGAGAAGGATAGGAGTAAAGGCTGCTCCTGTAGTGCAAGCAGCTCTCAATGAGGCAAGTTGGGTATTGCCGCGCATAGTGGCTTCATGCTACCCCTATAGTTTCTTTCCCACCACGAGCGCATGGCCTGAAAAGCAACGTCTGGGCGATCTGCCGCTCTATGCCAGGGCCGAAGGAAGCGACATACAGCAATTCGCAAGTTTTGATCAGGAAGCGCAAACACTCTTGGGATTATTCGAGACCGGGAAAACCCTGCCTTCCACCACCAGTCTGTGGCTACAAAAGTTGTCGGAGAGTATTGACAAGAAAGTGACCGAGGCCATAAAGAAAGTAAAAACAAAAGACAATAAAGAGTTCAACTCTACGATCGTAGATCTGAAAATGTTGTCGAGACTTGCACTGTACCATTCACGCCGGGTTCCTGCTGCAGTAAGTTACTGCCTGTTTCTTCGCACACAGGACGTATTGGCATTAGACGCTGCCATTGCCCACGAACAAAACGCCATCAAGGCATGGAAAGAGCTTGTCGAAGCAGCCGGCGATGTTTATGCCGACAATATAATGATCGGACGAGTTCCTCTTTCCGGACATTGGAGGGATGAATTGGTATTATTAGAGAGAGGTCTTGAAAAGCTCAAAGAACAAAGAACTAATTTCAGTCCTAACGGAACGGTTACACAGGCTCCAATTTACAAAACGGCTTCTGCTGCCGACAACGAACGTTTTTTTAATTTCAGCCATACGCCGGTCAATACTTCGCCTGCCGGACAACCGGTGAAAGTAAAGATAAATGTGACCGCGCCCGCAGGAATCAAATGGGTGCATCTTCAATACCGCGCAGTGAACCAATATTTGGATTTCACAATGCTTCCAATGACCCCTACAGGTGAAAAAAACACATTCGAAGTGACTATCCCTGCCGACAAGATAGATACGACCTACGACCTGATGTATCTCATTGAGATGTTTGACAATAATGGGCACGGGTTTATTTATCCCAATTTGAATAAGGAAACCCCTTACCAGATTATCCATTTTGAAAGATAAATTTTTAAATATATATATAAACAGATGAAAACAAAATTTTTACCGGTTTTCGTAATCGGATTACTTTTAACGGTTGCTTTTTCCGGATGCAGTAAAAAAGAAGCCAAATCGCAAGCCGTCATTGACGGAATATTTGCGCAGGAAATGACGCTTAAGGAGATGGCCAAGGACAGAACTTCTTCACAACAGAGACTCAACCCTTCGTATCCGGGCAGGAGCTCAAGCATGAGCACCCCCACCACCAAAGCGGCTATCTGGGGCGGAGGCCATGAAATCACCATGAGCCTGCTGAAAACTGATGTGATTGACCGCCGGTATGTAGACAGGGAGCATGTTACCATGGATGACGTCATGCGCGGCGCCTATTCAGAGGCTAACAAAGACCTCAACGACATGCCCTTGGCCGGCATGACGCGCCCCAAGTTCTCCATACTTGACGAGCGCGGAGGACGGTACAATTACGGAATATGGTCAGAGGTTTATCCTTTCCCTTGCCAGAAATCGGTCGGGCAGATCATCGTAAAAACCGCAGAGCTTGAGGGTGCATCCCAGCCTGAGGCCGTGCAGCAGATGAAGAATGGCGTGACTACCGTGACTGTGAACAAGGACAACAAAAAGCTTAACGTGAACTATGTGATGGGCATGAAGCGCAACATTACGGCGCTCGATCTTTCGTATGAAGGTCTTTCGCAGCCGGTATCTTTCCGTATTTACCGGAATCAGGATCAGGGACACCGTCGGTACATGAATGCTGATGGCACATATAAAAAAGTGATTCAATATGAACCGGCCGATATCAACAAACAAGTTGAATACTACGATTTCAATGCCGACAAGGAGATCAACGGACTATTCGAGCCTCCAACAACAGGAATAGACGGACGCTTCTTTTGGGTACACCAGATATTTCCGAAAGAAAAATCATTTCCTCAGGGTTTCCGCTACGTTATGATGGGGATGGTCTCGGGCGCTAATGCCGAGTTGACTGCCATGGGATTGGCAAAAAATCTTGGAACGAAACCATTCATAGGAAGAGATAACCAGGGTTACTTGTTAGTTCCTGGTATCCGCACCATGACCCACCCTGAGATGCAAGAAGCACAAGCCGAGAGTTATTCATACGTTGCCGGCGCTCCGGGAGTGGCTGTGAACGCAAAACTCCCCTTAAAATCAGGTAATGTGAAACTTTATATTGCTGTGGTGACGGTCAACGATACGCCCAACTATATGGAAGAAGCTAAAAAAATGTTACTTGAGGCCGAAGTGCTTGGTTTTGAAGGTATTGCTTCCGAGAACGAAGCATGGTACGACGCCCTCTATGAAAAGCGTGAACAGGGACGTATTCTGATGGGCGCCACTCCGGAAGAGCGTGCTCGGGCTGCCAGTTCTTCAGTCAACGAGGTGTTCACCAGTTGGACTACTGGCCATATGGGATCCAACTTTCCGGATCCGGCCAAACTTGAAGCAAGCGCCAGCTACGCCGCTTACGACACAGACACTCAAAACTGGCATTCATTGCCCTGTTACAACGAGTTGTTCACCGAAGGGCTTTTCATGCGTAATCGGTACGAACCTAAGATACAATGGCCTAAATTATTGACCTTGTGGCATGAAACGCTGAAGGAAAAAGCCCGTCTCAAATTTGGTCTCCCGGGCATGTGCATCGCCCACGGCTACATTCCGGCGCTACCTCCTGAAGCGCAAAGCCCGTGGTATGTCGAGAACGGGGTGCTTGATTTTTGCATGGAGGTTCCGGGACAGATGATGAAAGTGCTTTGGAACTTCTGGGATTACGCGGCCGACGAAGACATGTTGAAAAATACTACCTATCCGTTGTTAAAAGACTTGGCCATTTTCTATGAGGCCTTTGCACGTCGCGGATGGGACGGTAAGGTGTTTAATCTTGAACCTACTGTAGAAACCGAAAGTTACGGCATTTCGTATCAGATGAAATATACGCGTAACAACCCAGGCGCCCTTACCATGTTCCGATGGACGCTCAAGACGGCTATTGAGGCTGCCCAATACCTGAACGTGGATGCAGACCTGATACCCGGTTGGCGTGAAGTGGCTGAAAACTTAGCGCCATATGCCAAATTCATGGTACACGCAGGTGAAATACTTGGATCCAATGAAATGACTATTCCGCGCTATACCCAAGGAGACCACTTCAAGATTAATGCTTTCAACTTAGTGAACCTCTCCGACGAAATAAACTTAGACAGTCCTCAGGAACTCAAGGACCTGATGACGCGCACAGCCGACATTGCCATGGTGAGCAGCAACTCAGAGCCATATATCCTCACCGGAGCTTCGGCTGATTATTCTCCTCAACGCTATGGTTCCCCGGCAACTAAGATTGAGACCCACGCACAGTTGGGAAGTTCTCCGGACCGGTTGATGAACAGCCGTTCAGGGCGAATCCATCTCTTCCCTGTGGTGCCTGAATGGACAGTGGCTGCTTTTCGTGGATTCCTTGCTCGCGGAGGATTTGAGGTCAGTGCGGCACGAGATGGAAAGAACGGTGTGCAGGCAGTAGTGGTTAAAGCCCGCCGCAGCATACCCTTGCAACTGATGAATCCATGGAAAGGCAAACGTCCGTCGGTGACAGATATGACTACAGGCAAATCGGTAAGTTATACGATGGACAAATCGAATGGCGAATGTATCGTATTCAATGCTGAAGCCGGCCATACCTACAGTTTCGATATGTAAATTTTGGGTTAGAGGAATTCCATCTGATCTTTAAAACTATATATATAAAAATGAAATTGATTGTTTGTTCAATTGTGATATTACTGCTGTCCGGTATGAGTTACGGACAGATAAAAGTTACGGATGTAGCTTCAGGGAAAGTCTATCAGACCACTCTGCGTGATAGCGCCTATCTTTTCGATCGTGCAGAATATGCAGTCTTTATTCCCGAAGGAATCGCCACTCTCCGGGGAATTTTCATACATCAACACGGCTGCCGTATGGAAGGCATAGGCGCTTCGACTGCTTATGACATACAATACCAAGCCTTTGCAAAAAAATGGGGATTAGCCGTAATTAGCCCCGATATTTTCCCAAAGCAGGGTAGAAGTTGTCAAGATTGGATAAATACCGAAACCGGTACGGGCGATGCTTTGATAAAACTCCTCTCACAGATAGCGACTGCATCCGGACACAACGAATTACAACAGATTCCCTGGTTATTGTGGGGGCATTCGGGTGGAGGTTACTGGACACTTTCCATGATGAAAAACTATCCTGAAAAGATCATCGGCGTATTTGCATATTCGCCTGCTTTTAACCCTCCATGGGAATATCCGCAAACCGCCTATAAAATTCCGATTATGATACGCCATGCCGGAGCTGCTGACCTCAACGGTCCGAACGTAGCCTGTTGGCAGACGGCTCTCAATGCATTCGCTCGTTTCCGGGAAAATAACGGTTATGTCAGCCTTGCATATAACTCCGGACAGGATCATAATTACAGCTATGTGCGTTATATGGCTATTCCATTCTACGAAGCGGTTCTCGAACAGCGTTTGCCCGACAATCCACTTGGTAAACTCAAAGACATGAACCCGTCAAAAGCATGGCTCGGGGATACCGCTGTATATAGTGTTATGCCGGTATCCGCTTTTAAAGAGAATGTTCAGTCAATGAACTTATTGCCGGACTCAACAGTTGCCGCGAAGTGGCGGGAATACGTTATTACAGGTACCGTCGCCGACAAGACTCCGCCGCCGGCTCCTTATAACTTGCAGGCGAACTTAGTTAACGATTCAATTGCTGTTGTAACCTGGAAAGCGGATGCAGACATTGAATCGGGCATTCAATGTTTTAATATCAGAGTTAAGGACGGGCAAACCCTCCGTTTCCCGGCTTCCGGTGACTACCAGAGATTTGATACGAATGGCGATAATGCAATACCAAAAACTCTACCTGAACTTAAGTGTGAAATAAAAAGGCCTACCAATGCAAAAGAATCATTGGTTTTTATTAGCACAATCAATCATTCAGGCTTGGAGTCTTTATTTTCAAATGTGTCGTTTTTATGGCCGTAAAGTTTTGAGATACACGTAAAACAATTAAATAAACAATATAATGACGCCTTTATTCAATTTATAGAATAAAAAATAAGAAAGGAATTTAATAATTAATTATTTTAATACAAATGAAAACAAGATTTTTACCGGTTTTCGTAATCGGGTTACTTTTAACGGCAGGTTTCTCCGGATGCAGTAAAAAAGAGGCCCAATCGCAGGCCGTTATTGACGGAATATTTGCACAGGAGATGACCCTTAAGGAGTTTGCTAAAGCCAAATCATATTCAAGAGAACTCATCCGCACATATCCGGGTGGAATAGTATTTGAAGGTCTCGCGGCTTCTCCGCGCATCACCAGTCCAACCACCAGGGCGGCTATTTGGGGCGGCGGCCATGAAATAACCATGAGTCTGCTGAAAACCGATGTAATTGACCGCCGGTATATTGACAGAGAGCATGTCAGCATGGACGATGTCATGCGGGGCGCTTATTCGGATGCTAATAAAGACCTCAACGACATGCCCATGTCCGGTTCGAACCGCCCAAGATTCTTCGTACTCGATGAACGCGGTGGACGGTACAATTATGCGGTCTGGTCGGAGATTTATCCTTTCCCCTGCCAGAAACCGGTAGGGCAGATAATAGTAAAAGCCGCCGAATTAGAGGACGCTCCTCAACCGGTGGCTGTTCAGCAGATGAAGAACGGCGTCACCGGCGTAAGTGTAGTAAAAGATGGTAAGAAGCTCGATGTGAACTATGTGATGAGTATGAAGCGTAACATTACAGCGCTTGACCTCTCGTATGAAGGCCTTTCTCAACCGGTTTCTTTCCGTATCTACCGGCATCAGGATCAGGGACACCGCCGGTATATAAATGAAGACGGAACTTACAGAAGAGTGGTACAGTACCAACCGGCCGACATTAACAAACGGATCGAATACTACGACTTCAACGCCGACAAAGACATAATAGGACTATTCGAGCCTCCTACGGCAGGGGTTGACGGACGCTTTTTTTGGGTACACCAGATATTTCCAAAAGAAAAAACATTCCCGGATGGTTTCCGTTACGTTATGATGGGCTTAGTTTCGGGCGCTAATGCCGAACTGACTGCCATGGGTTTAGCAAAAGGACTTGGAACGGCGCCCTTTCTTCCGGGACGAGGCTGGCAGGCCGATTGCTATTCGTATGTAACCAATGCGCCGGGAGTGGCAGTGAATGCTAAACTCCCCGCTAAATCGGGTAACGCGAAACTCTATATTGCTATTGTTACAGTAAACGATACGCCCAACTACATGGAGGAAGCTAAAAAGATGTTATTGGAAGCTGAAAAACTCGGTTTCGAAGGTCTTGCTGCAGAGAACGAAGCCTGGTATGACGCCCTTTACGAAAAACGCGAACAGGGACGTATCCTGATGGGTGCTACTCCGGAAGATCGCAAAAAAACTGCCGATACTTTCTTCGATGAGGTATATATGAGTTGGACATCAGGCCACATGGGCTTCTGCAATCCAGATCCACGCAAGCTTGAAGCCAGCGCCAGCTATGCCATCTACGATTCGGATGTTCAAAATTGGCATTCTTTACCCTG
>JGI24702J35022_10001423_pt1 | contig 14924 bp, 15 predicted proteins | sample TergutTh196P4_FD_35022 | JGI IMG/M metagenome (IMG submission 35022)
ATGAAGGAGATTCTTGAAAACCGTTCAAAGCTTAAGGAAAAAGAAGGCGATGAAACTGAAAAGGGAAAAATGAGCTTTTCTGCCCTTATTAAAAAACCTTACGAATTTATAAAAGAGACCGGCCCTTTTCTTGGCACCGCAGCTCTTGTCATATTATTTTTGGCAATGCGCTCCGGTTTTTTATGGCTTTCAGCTCTTAAAAAACCCCCAAAGAAAAAAGCCCAGTATCTTTGGGCTCATATTAAGCGCCGCCTTAACCTTGCCGGTTTAAAAAAACCGCTCTCTTCGGGTGAAGATGAGTGGGCAAAAGAAATAAATAATTCCATAAAAGGCCTTTACGCCCTTTACCTGGACAGTGCTGCGGCGCGCTTTGCCCCTGTTTATGAAAGCAGCAGCTTCCGGAGCATGGCGGAACACTACCGTCTTTTTAAAGGTGAATACCGGAAAGCTGTTCCTCCGGCAAGGAGGCTATTGGCATGGATCATTCCGCCTCTCGCTTTGCTTATTAAACCATCTGCAAAAATTATGAGTATATTAATTCTTTTTATGCTCATCTTTGCACTTCGTTTNGATACNGCAGCACAGGATACATCTCAAGCGCCGGAACAGCCCTCCAATGGTCCGGACTGGTATTACAATAATGCNCTNACGGCTGAGGAAGCCGAGAACTGGGAACCTGCTATCCGGTTTTATTCAGAAGGAGCAAAAGCTTTTCCCAATGACATCCGCTTCCCCTTNTCTCTCGGGAACCTTTANTATAACCGCGAACTTTATCATCTTGCCTGGGACGAATTCCGNAAGGCGGAAAAAATAAGCCCCTGGCTGCCGGATTTACTTTTCATGCTTGCGTATACNGCCGGCTATCTTAACATGAACGATGCTTCGGCAGAATACTTTGAAAGAATTATAACACTGGCNCCGGACAACAGGGACGCTATCGGCACACTGGGCTGGATGTACTTTAANATACACCGCCTTCCGGAAGGCGAAAAACTGCTGTTAGACGCAATGAGCCGGCTTGGNGAAGATGCGGATTTTACAATGACTCTTGGATTTATCTATTCGGATATGTTCCGGTATGACGATGCAAAAAATTATTACCAAAAAGCAATTGAAAAAGCTGAATCGCAGGGCAACCGGCTTTTTGCCTCCCTTGCCCATTACAACCTGTCTATTTTGGAAAGCAGGTTTTATCATTACGATCTTGCCTATGAAAGCACAGGCGCTTCGCTTTTCGCCATGAACAGGGCTTCNGGGAGGCTTGCCAATGGTGAATTATACCTGCGCCGCATGGAGCTATCCCGNGTCCTGGCGGAATATCAGGAAGCCTACGGCATGGACAGTTCGCCCTTGTCGAAGCTAAACCTTGCACAGGCTTATTTAACAGGAGGCCGTCTTGAAGAAGCCAGGCTTTACGCCGAAGACTGCCTTAAAGCAAAAGACAACTCCTGGATGCTGAATTACGGCATTGACCCTGTCCGTTACAAGCGTGACATTCATGAGCTTCTTAAAAATATTTACGACGGGCTTTTAAACGCCGAAGCTTTTGAAACTCCGCCCCTTTTATATGCCGGTACGCTAAAAGAAAAAATTCAAAGCGGCCTAAGGGCTGTTACATACAGATTCCGCAGGGAAGTCCACAGGCATCTTTACCGCAAGTATAGCCTTCTTTCGGCAAATGCATATCAAGGGGATTCCTGGATAAGCGGCGACATCCACCTGGATGCGCTAATACAGTACTACAATACCTTTGAACCTTATCCGAGGCGGGCTTTAAATTACCTTCGGAAAGCCCGCAGCATTGAAGAACCTATGATCCCCGGAGCAGTACCTGCATATAATTTTGAAGAAGCCCGGCTGCGGAAAGATAAAAAGCTTTTACTGCAAACCACCTCAGATTTCGACCCGCTTTGGGAAAGGGACATGATAGCCGATGCATATGCAGAACTTGCGCTTAACAGTAAAAGAGCCGAAAAAGAGGACGCTGCAGAACGGCTTTTTGCAATCAATAGAGGTGCCCTGCTCCAAAACAGGATAAGGCTTCCTGTAAACATCAGGATAGATGACAGCGTTAAGCATCTCGAAAGGGTTTTAAGGGGTGCCGCCGATGCGGCAGGAATGGATACAACAGGAAGAACATCATACCGCTATATGCTCAGCTTTAGTTCCGGCGAAGAAGGATTAATAACATGTGAACTATACGATGGCGGAAGAGGAATAGCTGCATGGAAACAAAATCTTCTTCTGCCCTCATCGGACAGGGGACATGTAAGCCGCCGGGAAAAAGCATTTTTTGCACGCAGCCTTAAAGAGGGCGTCTTTAACGCATTTTAAGCGCCATGGCCTGCTTAAGAGGAGCTTAAGCGTTCTTGCACTTCTCNACTATTTCGGCTATGGCTTGATCCGCTTCATCGTAAGGCACCTGGCAGGTTCCAACCTTTTGATGCCCGCCGCCGCCGTACTTAAGAAGCAGGCTGCCAACGTCAACTGAAGCGCTTTTGTTTATTGTACTGTATCCGGCTGTAATAACACAATTTTGCTTTCCCTTACCGTCTACAATCCATATGGAAATATTCTGTTCCGGGTACATGGTATACATTAAGAAGCGATTGCCGGCATTAATAACCTCTATCCCGCGGAGATCGGCAAAAATTACATTTCCATCTACCTTAATGTATTTTTTAAGCATTTCAATGAAAAGCTTTTCCTGCTCGAAATAAACATCTATTCTTTCTTTTACATCCGGCATAGCCATAATTTCTTCGATGTTTTTTTGCGAGCAGGCCAAAGCCAGTTCCTTCATAAGATCGTAATTGCTTATTGTAAAATTCCTGAAACGCCCGAGCCCTGTCCGCGGATCCATAATAAAGCCTAAAAGCACCCAGCCTCTGGGATTCTTAATTTCTTCAATGGTAAGGTCCGCCGAATCCACTTTATCTACATAGCGGATCATCTCGATAAAACGGCCGAGTTTTTCCTCGCCCCCGTAATAATCATAAACCACCCTTGCGCAGCTTGGGGCAATCCTCGATACTCCTTCAAAGAAGGAGTCTTTCCCAAGCCTCTCAGTTTCACTGGAATGATGATCGAACCAGAGTTTACAGCCGGGAACATAGGGAATGTTGGCAAGAATATCATTATCATTGACCTCCACAAGGCCATCCTGAATATCCTTGGGATGAACAAATTTCCAGTCATCGATAATGCCCAAATATAAAAAGAGCGCGCCGCAGGCTAATCCATCAAAGTCAGATCTCGTAATAAGTCTCATTTTTGTACCACCTTGCCATAAACATCCTTAACCTTTATATTATACCATAAGCCAAAAAAAAAGGAATATCTTTCAATCATTAAAAGCTATGAACTATTTTACTATTATACAGAAAAATCGTAAATATATCCACTCAATAATTGTTTTTTTCGCAATTTTTGTTCTTTTTTCATGTGCAGGCGGCGCCAGGGCAATAGATTCAAGTGGTTTGGGAAGGGCTTCGGATCCGGTTCCATTTATGGAGGAAGCGAGGACAGGCATACTCCCTTCGGGGCTGCGGTATTACCTGCTTGAAAACCCAAGGCCGGAAGGAAGGGCATTCCTGACTCTGGCAGTAGATGCCGGTTCAGTTCTGGAAACTGATGAAGAAAGGGGGCTTGCCCATTTTGTTGAGCACATGGCATTTAATGGGACTGCGCGTTTTGCCAAATCGGAACTTGTTAATTATCTCCGTTCACTCGGGATGCGCTTCGGCCCGGAAGTAAATGCCTATACCTCCTTTGACGAAACTGTATACGGAATTGAGGTGCCCGTAGAAATAGGGCAGGATGGCCGGAGAATAATCCCTGAAAAAGCCCTTGCGGTAATTGACGACTGGACGAGCAGCATTCTGTTTAATCCGGATGATGTTGATAGCGAGCGCCTTGTCATTATGGAGGAATACCGCACCCGCCTTGGCGCCGGCGAAAGGATAAGCCGGGAAATTTTCCCCATGCTGTTCCGTGGTTCGCCTTATGCCGAAAGGCTTCCCATTGGCATTCCTGAAATTATAGAAACCGCACCCACAGGGCGGCTGGAAGGGTTTTACAAAAGATGGTATAGGCCGGAAAATATGGCCATCATCATTGTGGGCGATTTCGATGCCGCTTACCTTGAAACCACTCTTGAAGAGCATTTCCCTTTCCACGAAAGCTGGAAAAAACAGGAAACAGCGCCCTTTAGCCGGCCCCGGTACAACTTAAGCGAACCAAAAAAAGGCAGCTTGGAAACCCTTATAATTACAGACAGTGAACTTACCCAGACACGGGTAGATCTTTATTGGAAGCGCAAAGCCGAAGCGCGCAGAGGCGATCTGGCTTATTACAGGGAAAGCATAATCGATTATCTCGCGCATACGAGCCTCTCTTTGCGCTTCCAGGAAGCGGCAACGAAAAGCAGCACCCCATACGCTTATGCCGGGGCCGGCATGGCAAATTACGGAGAATCATCAAGATTTTATATACTCGTTGCCATAGCAAAAACCGGTGCCGCAAAGAATTCTCTTTCAGAACTTCTTTTGACAAAAGAATCTCTTACCCGGTACGGCTTTACCGCTGATGAACTGGATACCGCAAAAATTTCGCTCCTTTCTTCCCTTGAACAAATGGTATCCGAAAAAGATCGCCAGCCTTCAAATACCTATATAGATTCTTTTACCCGGCATTTTTTAACAGGCGAAACCATGCCCGATATCGATTGGGAACTGGAAGCCATAGAAAAACTGCTTCCGGGAATTACACTTAAAGAACTGAATAAAAAAGTAAAAAGTTATTTTGCAGACGATGATCTTTCGGTAATTATCAGCGCACCGGAAGCAGAAAAAGACAGCCTCCCTGGAAAAGAAGAAATTGCGGCGATGACAGCAGAGGCCCGAAAGGCAAGAATTGCCCGGCCCGCTGCAGGCAGGCCGCAGGGTGAGCTTTTAAGGTATGATCCGGAACCTGGAATGATAATCCAGGAAACTACCGATGAAGAAACCGGCGCTTTACGCCTCGTCCTAAGCAACGGCATGGAAGTGATCCTAAAGGAAACGCTAAACAAAAACAACGAAATATCCCTTTATGCCCAGGCAAGGGGAGGAAGTTACAGCGTTCCCGATGAAATGGCAGTTTCCGCTGAATTGGCGGCGGAAATGCTGAACGTATCGGGGCTGGGCTCTTTTTCCCTTTCAGAACTGACGAAAATCCTTTCTGATAAGCAGGTATCAATGTCCTTTTGGAATCAGGGTTACCTTAGGGGCTTTCAGGGCAGCGCCGCTGTAAAAGACATAAAAGTTCTTATGGAAATGATCCATCTGGTTTTTACAGAACCCCGCCTGGATCCCGAAGCTGTAACAGCCCTGCTGGATCAGATGAGGTCTAAATTGGCCTTTGAAGAAAACGATCCCAACTCGGTTTTTGGGAGGGAAATTTCCCGCACAATTTTCGGTAATTCCCGCTTTCATTCCTTAACAGCCGCGGATCTGGAGCGGGCTGATACAGAAGATGCGCTTGCCTATATAGAAGCCTGCCTTAATCCCGGAGACTATACCTTCGTTTTCACCGGAAACCTAGACCTTCCCCAGCTCCGTTCCCTTATAGAAACCTACCTGGCTTCCATTCCGGAAAAGCCCGCCTTTAACGAATGGACCAAACCCGATCCCATGCGGCCTTCCAATACCGAAAAGGAAATCCGGAAGGGCAAGGAAGAGCGCAGCACTGTATATTTAGGCTGGTTTAACCCTTCGGTTTATTCGGAAGAAAGGAGCGCTGCCATTTCCGTATTAAGTGAATATCTTGATATACAGCTTACGGAAGAAATACGGGAAACCCTGGGCGGGGTTTATTCAATTTCTCCGTGGGTCTCGCTTTCAATTCTTCCACTGGATGAAATCTCCGGAGGCGTTTATTTTTACTGCGATCCAAAAAGGGCAGTGGAACTCAGCGAAGCAGTAAAAGAAGAGATAATGAAAATTGGAAGGGGAAATATAGACAAAGGCATATATGAAAAGGCAATAGAAGCCCTTGTAAGAGGCCATGAAGAGCAAATTCAAAGCAATCTTTATATAAGCCAAAGTTATGCCAATTCTGCGGTTATTTACCATTCCCCGCTCAGCAGGCTCAATAAAAGACCGGCTCTGTACAGAGCGGTAAGCATCGAAGATATTCAAAAAGCGGCGGAAGAACTTCTTGAAGGAAGCCATGTCCGCCTTATTCTTTACCCGGAACTCTGACCACTTGGAAAGTGGTCAGAGAGCCTTACTAACCTGCGGTTAGCCTGGGGCGAGATTCCCTCCGGGAAATTGACAAAATTGCCCTTTACATTTTTTTGGCTTTTTGGTAATGTTTTTAGTAGTTTTAAGGAAGGATCGATATGTCAAGGACTTGCGATATTTGCGGAAAGCATACAATTACAGGCAATAAGGTTAGCCATGCCAAAAACCATACCCGCCGTACCTGGAAGCCAAACCTGGTTAATGTGAAAACAGAACTTGGTGGAAGCACTGTAACCGTAAAAATCTGCGCCCGCTGCCTAAAGAGCGATTATATTACCAAAAAAGTATAAATTATCCCATGGCAGACCAAGAACTGGCAAAAACCCTGGATTATATTCTCAACCGCTGTAACGAGAGGGATATAGAAGTAGTTGCCGCTGCGGTAATACGCCGGCGCCGGGACATTGCCATGTTCGGCAGCATGCCCATTGCCCCGGATCCCCGCCACCTGGCAGAAGAAATGTCTTCTCAGCTCAATATCGAAGGCACGATGGAAGGCATGAAAAACAGCGTCCGTGATTTTACCATAAGGCTTTTAAGGCAAGAGGTGCCTGATCTTTCAGACGCCCAAATAGATGAACTCACCCGCTCATGGATACCTGACGGAAAAGCCTCCTCAAAGAAAGCAGACGCCATGCCCAGAGACCTCCTTTCCTCCATGATAGACCAGTTCGTATCTTTCTCTTTGGGACGCATGGAAGAAGAGGAAGATCATGCCCTTCGCAAGGAAATGGGCCCCTGGCCGGACAAGTACTGGAAATCCTTCCCGCAGGTAATCCGCCTTCTTATTACAGATTTCTTAAAAAACGAAATCGACGAAAACGAGTTTGATACAAGAATAGGTTTAGCCCTGTCGATGCATTAAGATTTTACACCGATGCTGCTCGAAAAGCTAGCCCCCTATGCCATTTTGCTATGATAATAAAAACAAACGAAAAGCAATTTATTGACAAAAGTTAAATATAGAATAGGATAATACTTATGAACATTGGAATTATAATAATTATAGCAATTATATTTTTAATTTTTGGATTAATACATAAATTGTCAAATCATAACACCGAGAATGAACATAATAATGATTTAACGGAATCAGGAGAGGTTCTACCCGATGATTCAAAATATATGGATTGTACCGAAATGTATTTTTCTGAAATAAAAAATGGTCAAAAACCATNTAAATTTATAAATATTTATGATCAATCTGATTTGATGCTTATTAAATCATTATTACAGGCAGAGGGGATACCTTACTATATAATGAACGAATATTCTTCTAAAGTACATCCTGCAATACAAATTAGTACAAATATAATTCGCAATTTAAATATACTTGAGAGAGATTATGAAATCGTAGCTAAGATAATTCAAGAATATGAACAGAATAAAGATAAAATTATGTCGGGAAAAAAATGATGGAAGCAATAAAAATTATGCAAGAAATTGGAATTGAAATTATGAAAAAAAATGGTATGGATGAAATTTTGGAAAAATTAGGATTTCAATAGATACAAAAAAGTTACTACATACGAAAAAGTAAGTAATTTACAAGTCTAATATTATTATTTAATTTATATACATTAAACTTTTGGAGATAAAATATGATTAGTAGTTTTAAGGAAGGATCGATATGTCAAGGACTTGCGACATTTGCGGTAATACGCCGGCACCGGGATCTTCAGGTTCAATTTGTAAAGCATCTGGGTTGAATCCAAGGTCATACCCTAGTAGTTAACAAACTGCTGAAAAAGTTATTAAAAATATTTTTAGATCTAGCATTCTATGATAGACCAATAATGTAATATTTAAATATGGTGTATAAATTTAATGTAGAAGGAGAAGAATATGGATATAAATGAAATAAATAGAGATATGAAAGAAATTTTGAAATATGCAAAGAGAGAAAGAATATATGATATAAATGGTCTTTTTACAGGTGATATGCCTTTGTTAATATTTTCTATTGGAAATCCAAAATTAAAAATATGTTTAATAAATAAGAATAATGATAAATATAAGTATTATTTTAAACGGTTTAAAAAATTTACGAATTTTGAACAAAAATACTATCTTGCAAAATTTTATGGAACATATAGCATTGTTTTGAGTGGTAGTTGGGAATTAGTAAAAAATGATTCAATAATATTTGATAGTAAAAACAAAGGTAAATTGGATGAAAAGATATATAGGGACCGACTTCTTTTTCTATTTACTGGATATAAAATTAATAATGTTTATCATATGAATAATTATATTAAAATAGATTTTTCAAATAAAATGACAATTAATATTTTGCGAGATAATACTATTGATAGCCTATTCTTTTTGGAGTGTAGTGACAGAAGTGATTATGGTATTGGCTTGAGTTTAATTAATGGGATTGTAGATGATGCTAAAAAATATTTTAAAAATCTGAAAAAGAATAATCTGAAGTCATTTAATGAGGATATAGGAATTTTAACTGAAAGGAGTTGTTTATGAAAAAGCAAATTAAATTTTCTAACAGGGTAAAAATATTGCCCTATGTTGGTGAAAAGTATTTTGAAATTTCTCCAAAAGTACTCATACTTGGGGAGTCAGCTTTTGGAGATCATGAAGGTGACAGGAAATTACTTCAAAATGTAATAAATGCAATTAAAAATGGCATTGATAATAAATATACAGAACATGCTAAAACTAAAAGTTTTTATACAAAAGTGATGAATTTAATTTCTGACATAAGTGATGATAATAAATTATCTTTTTGGAATAATGTGTGTTTCTATGATTTTATTCAAGTTTTATTAGATGGACCTAGTGTGATACCACCAAAAGAATATTTTACAAACGCAGAAGAACCTTTTTTTGAAATAATGGAAAAACTTGAGCCAGATTTAATTATTGTTTTAGGACAAAGGTTATACAAAAAATTACCTTATAAAGAAGGCGGCGAAGAGTGTAAACCATTTTCAGAAAATGGTATAATCATGCCTATATACAAATACAAAATTAATAAAAAATCTGTTTACTGTTGTGGAATTAATCATCCAACAGGTTCTCATGGATTTAAGAAAGATATATGGAAAATTTTAATCAAGAAATTTAGAAAAATATATGAATAAGAAAAATTACAAAACAATATAATGAAGATAAAAATATGTCTTTTTTATTTTTTTGGAAGACATCTAAACAAAATCTAGATAAAGGGTGTTTCAGCCAATGGCAAGAATCTTATTTTACTGTTGAGAATGTTGAATATTTTTGTACGGAACAGTTTATGATGGCATATAAGGCTGACTTGTTTAATGATTTAGATGTATTAGAGAAAATTTTAAACAGTGTTATCATCCAAAAGAAATAAAGAAATTAGGGAGAAATATCAAAAATTTTAATGAGAGTATTTGGAATGAAAATAAATATAGTATTGTATTAACCGGAAATTATCATAAATTTAAACAAAATACAGTAATGAAACATATATTACTTGAAACACAAAATAAAATCATTGTAGAAGCAAGCCCTTATGATAAAATATGGGGAGTTGCTTTATCGGAAAATGATAAAACCATAAATAATCCAAATAATTGGAAGGGAGAAAATCTTTTAGGATTTTCATTAATGGAAGTAAGAGATATGTTATCATAAAGTACGATGGCACATCGCATAACAGGCATGCCTGCGTTTCGCCGCCAGTAGGCGGCTCGGGGTTACGATTTTTTTTAAAAAATACTTGACAAATACAAGAATTTATCGTATAGTGTATCGTATGAAAGTAACAGCAATAATTGATGACAATTTAGTCAATAATGTAAAGGTCTTTACTCGAAGTTCTACAATTACAGAAGCAATTACTATTGCTTTGAAGGATTGGTTGGACATGTATAATATTAAAGAATTAAATAAAAGTATAGCTAAAAAGCCTATTGTTATAAATAATGGGCAACAAATTAGGGAAACGAATCGTTCTACATGATAATACTTGATACATCGATCTGGATAGAATATCTAAGAAATAACACAGAATATTTTCCTGTTGTTAGAAAATTATTGGAAAACGGAGAGGTTTTAGCGGTTGAATGTGTTTTTGGAGAATTGCTTCAAGGAATAAAAAACAAATCTGAAATGGAAATAATTATAAATTTTTGGACACATTTACCAAAAGAGAATTATGAAAACATTATAATCCAGGCAGGAGAATATTCTGCACAAAATAAATTATTGGATCATGGAGTTGGTTTAATTGACTCTATAATATTAATGCATGGAATTAAAAGTAATTCTAAAATATGGACTTTAGATNCAAAATTTTTAAGAGTAATTCCAGTCGAACTAAAATATATTAATCGCCCGCAAATATCATAACATGTCGCGGTAACTTAGTCTACCATTCAAATTTTTGGAGGTTTTCCTATGAAAAGCATACTTGTAGCATATTTCTCCCATTCCGGCATAACAAAAAAAGCTGCCGGCCTAATTCACGAAATTGTAGGGGGAGATATTTATGAGATAAAGGAGCTAGAACCATATCCACGAAATTATAATGATGTTACCGGTCAAGCAAAACAAGAGATTGCCGAAGGCTATCAGCCCGCCCTAAAAGGTAATTTGCCTGATATAAGTGAATATGATGTTATTTTCATAGGCTCGCCTAATTGGTGGAGTACAATAGCTCCGCCGCTCACCACATTTTTATCATCAGCAGATTTTTCGGGCAAGACCATTATTCCATTTATTACCCATGGCGGCGGGGGTTTAAATCGTACGGTCAACGACATAAAGAAACTGGTGCAAGACGCAAGCGTCCACAATGGTTTTGACGCAAATAATACCGCCGGAATTCCAGCATGGCTAAAAAATTTTGATTTTGAATAACATCAGAAAAATGATGGAATGAATAAAGGTCATCCAAAAAATAACACCTTGACAAAAAGTAGTAAATAAGAACAAACTATGAAAAATAAATTCCTAAAGGAGATTCCATATGGGATATATAGAGTATGAGAATAATGCATGGTTTAATCTTTACTGGAAAGGATCCGCAGATAGAATAAAAACATTAAAAAAATCTTTTAAAACACTTAATACTGTTGATACTAGTTATGCTACTTCTATTTTTGACATTTTTTGGACAGAATTTGAGATAGGAAAAGACAAACTTGACCTACACCATGAAAGCTGTAATATTACGAATTTTACTCTTTTTGAACCTCTGTTTAAAGAGTATAATGATTTGTCATTTTTTCTTATAGCTGTGACAGATTTTTGGCAGCGTGATGATGATAATTTTTTACAATTTGAAAAAACTGAATCAAATGTGATAATTTATAACAAAGGAAAATTGGATAAGAAAAATCGCCTTCTTATAGCGTGGCAATGCAAAGATTATGAAGAGGAGTATAATTCACAAAGAAATAGTAATGATGAAGATATAGATGAAAATGAAGGACCAGAGATTTGGATAAGTAACAATTTATATTTACCTTATAAAGAAGAAATAATTATGCCATTATTGAAAAAATGGAAAAAGGAATAAATAGTTAAAATAGATTATGGAAATGGATAGATAAAACAAATGTGGGAGAAAATCAGCAAAATAGTGGCTGCGGCCCTGGGGGTTTCTCAATAGAAATTGCATTATTTATTCCTAATACTGCTCGCCAAACTGGCTGTTATAAAGCCCTGCGTAGAACCCTTTTGCATCAAGAAGTTCTGTATGATTTCCCTTTTCGATAATATCACCATCTTTCATAACAAAAATCATATCGGCATTTTTGATTGTGGAAAGCCTGTGGGCTATTACAAATGATGTTCTTCCCCGTGTCAGCTTATCCATAGCCTCCTGAACCTGCCTTTCAGTACGGGTATCTACCGAGCTTGTCGCTTCGTCAAGAATTAAAAGCGGCGCGTTTTGTATCATAGCGCGGGCAATGGTTAGGAGCTGCCTTTGCCCTGCTGACAGATTTACCTGGTCGTTTAGCATTGTATCATAACCATTGGGCAAAGTTTTAATAAAGTGATGCAGCCCTGCAGCCTTACATGCGGTTTCCACTTCTTCATCTGTTACGTCCTGCTTGCTGTAAATGATATTTTCTTTAATTGTACCCTCAAACAGCCATGTATCCTGCAGCACCATACAAAATTGCTCATGCAGGTTTTCTCTTGTAATACGGTTTATGGGAATTCCGTCAATGGAAATTTCCCCGCTGCCGATTTCATAAAAACGCATGAGAAGGTTTACCATCGTTGTCTTTCCTGCGCCTGTTGGCCCGACAATGGCGATTTTCTGTCCGGCTTTTATCTTTGCGGAAAAATCATTAATGATTGTTTTATCTTTTTCATAGCCAAAATGAACATTCCTGAACTCAACATTACCTCTGATATTTTCCAGTTTTTCGTGCTTTTGGCTTTCGTCCGCCAGTTCTTCTTCACTTAAAAATTCAAAGACGCGTTCGGCCGCAGCTGCTGTTCTTTGCAGGGATTGCATTGATTGGGCGACTTGTGTCAGGGAGTTAGTGAAAAAACGAATATACAACATAAACGCTACAATAACGCCGAATGTTATTGTCCCGTTCATTGCAAGAGCCGCGCCTGCCGCGCATACGGCAACATAGCCGAAGTTCCCGATAAAATTCATCAGGGGATGCATGAGGCCGGACATAAACTGCGATTTCCAGCCGTTTTCGTAAAGTTCGCCGTTAATTATTTCAAAGGTTTTTTTTGCGCTATTACCGCCGTTATACGCCTTAACAACATTGTGCCCGGAATAGATTTCCTCGATATAACCGTTGATTTCACCAAGCCTCTCTTGCTGCGCCCTAAAATGTTTTTGGGATTTTTTCATGATTAATATCATGAGCAGGAATCCGCAAAGAGTTGAGATAACAGCGGTCAGTGCCAAAATCCAGCTATTATAGAACATCATTATCAAAGCGCCGGCAAACAGGCTCGCAGCTCTAACCAGGTTATCAATGCTCTGATTCATCGTCTGCCCTATGGTATCAACGTCATTGGTAACACGGCTTATAACATCGCCATAGCTTGTTTTATCAAAATATTTTAGAGGGAGTTTATTTATTTTATACGAAATATCACAACGCATCTGTTTTGATATTATTGCGGTGATTGTCGCCATGATGAAATTTTCCGTAAAACTGAAGATGCCCATCAAAGTATATAAAATTACAAGAAGTATTCCAATATTGAACACCTTATTGAAATCGATAATGCCAATTACAGGTTCCCCGTTTATAATGACATGTATTCCCTTCAGGATTTCGTTTGTCATGTCTTTTAATTTATCAGGCCCGATTATTTGAAACGCTGTACTCAAAGCCGCGATAATAAGGGCTGTAATGATAGCGCTCATATAATTTTTACAGTAACGGATTAGTTTGCCCCAGGTTCCCTTAAAGTCCTTTGCTTTTTCAACACTGACCATATTCAGACCGCCTCTCATGCGGCCGCCAAAACCTCTGCCGCCCACTGGAAAGCTGCCCCTGTGTTCCGGTCTTTCATTTTGCCCACTCATGATGCTAATTCCTCCTCGCTTAATTGCGACAAGGCAATTTCTTTATATACAGCGCAATCCCGGAGCAGTTCCCTGTGCGTACCTGAGCCGGCGATTTTTCCATCGTCCAGTACTATTATTTTATCAGCGTCCATAATTGTGCCGATTCTCTGTGCGACAATCAGGCTGGTTATTCCTGCGGTCTCTTTCTTTAACTCATTCCGCAATAAACGGTCGGTCTTATAGTCAAGGGCGGAAAATGAATCGTCAAATATATAAATTTCAGGCTTTCGGCAGATCGCCCGGGCTATTGCCAAACGTTGTTTCTGGCCCCCGGATATATTGGTTCCGCCCTGTGAAATGTCAGCGCTGTAGCCACCCTCCATCTTTTCAACAAAGTCTTTGGCCTGGGCGATTTGTACTGCTTTTTTAACTTCATCCATGCTGTAAACATCGCCGTTGTTTTCGCCGTAAGCAACATTGGATTCCACCGTACCTTTGAACAGTACCGCCTTTTGCGGGACATAGCCGATTTTATTAAGAAGCGATTCCAGCCTGTAATCCTTTACATTTACTCCGTCTATTAGCACTTCGCCCTCTGTTGCGTCAAAAAAACGGGGGATAAGGTTTATAAGAGTCGATTTGCCGCTCCCTGTGGAACCGATAAAAGCAACTGTCTCGCCCTGCTTCGCTGTGAAGCTGATATTTTCAAGCGCATAGTCCGATGCATCGGGATATTTGAAACTTACTGACTTAAATGTAAGCTCGCCTTTAATCCCGAATTCTCCTCCTTCTGCCGTTCCATCCACAATACCGGGTTCCGTATCAAGAACTTCGTTAATCCGGTTTGCGGAAACGCTGGCGCGGGGCAGCATAATGAATATCATAACCAGCATCATAAAAGACATAATGACCTGAATGGCGTATTGTGAAAAAACAACCATATTTGAAAAGACGCTTAACTTTTCCATAGTACCCGCAGAGGCAATAAGATATGCTCCTATCCAGTAAATCGCAAGCGAAAGCCCGCTCATGATCATTTGCATAACCGGCATCATTAGTGCCATCGCGCGATGAGTAAACATCTGCGTGCCCGAAAGCTCTTCGTTTGCCGCGGCAAATTTATTTTCCTGATAGCTCTCTGCATTATACGC
>JGI24702J35022_10001424_pt1 | contig 14923 bp, 13 predicted proteins | sample TergutTh196P4_FD_35022 | JGI IMG/M metagenome (IMG submission 35022)
TCACGGGCGGCTCATAACATTCAATGGGCCAAACCGAAGAATGGAGAGCGCCCTGATGATGGGTGGGAAGAAATATGAAGCCAATTGAGTACAAGGAGGTGACAATAATAGGCCCTAACAAGCCAATAAACGGAGGCGATTAAAACAGAAATATTTCGGCGATGATTCCGAAAATTCCTGACGATTATTTCCGAAAGAAATACTTGACGAAACACATTTGAACTCGCTATCTCGTCGGGGTCGGTGATAACATGGGGGATGGTTGCTGGCGACCCCGGGGGGATTTGAACCCCCGATCTCCACCGTGACAGGGTGGCATGTTAGACCGCTACACCACGGGGCCAACTGGAAGCAAGTTTATCAGGCGAGCATGATTTAGTCAAACTTGGTGTGTTGTCGGCTCTTTTTACAATGCTTGGGGCATATGCTCGACATAAGTAAACCCTTGGAGGCAGGCTTTTGATTCGCGTTACCGGCTAGCCGTGGATGACAACACGCGAGATCGACATAGTATATCGTGACAAATGTCTACTGATGAGCTATAGTTGTGTCTAAATAGAGTGATTGTGTGCCTTGCTTCATTTCATTTTGTGAAAAAGGATACAATGTATAGGTATAGGGATGAAAGAAATAACCCCACGAAATAGGCCAAGGTTGCGGAAGTTTTACAAGGGCGGCTTCGTTGTAATAAGTCTTATCACCCTGCTCTCTGTCGTGGCGTTGGTAGTTGCCGTACCCATGAACGCTTTTCTTGGGGAAATCCCTGCGGAGATACTCGGTAGGGCGGTACCTTTGGGGCAGCCGGTACCGATTCCGTTGCCTGCCGGAGCGGCTCACTGCCCAGACTCCGCCTCGCTTATGGCTGCCCTCTCCGATGCGAGCATTGACACCATCTATCTTGACGAAATAGTATATGAGCTTTCTGACACCGTATCTATCGGGCGAGATCTCACTCTTTACGGGCCTGATGGCGTTGGGCCTGGCGGCGAAGATAGGGTGGCGCTCATTAAGCCCGCCGCGTCCTGCCGCCATTTTTATATCACCTCGGTCATGATTAGTCTCACCTTTGACGGTGTGGTACTGGATGGCAACGGGACTGTGACCAGCGGCCCTAACCCCAACGGAGGAATTGAGGTTACCAACAGCGGCATCGGAAGCTATGTTATTAGCGGAGCGGTCATCACCGGCTGTTATGCCCCTAGGGGTGGTGGCATCTTGACCAAGGATCGGGCACATGAGCTTGCTCTAAATGACTGCTTCATTACAGATAATGCGTCCGGTGAAGGCGGCGGGGTTTTCAGTTCGGGCACCCTTACTATGTCTGGTGGTGAGGTTTCAGGCAATAAGGCCGCAAGCGGCGGCGGGGTGTATATCGGCAGTCACGGCGCGTTTGCCTTGGCGGGCGGGGCGATATTGGGCAACACGTCCGACTTTGACGGTGGTGGGGTGTATGCCCTGGGTGCTTTTGAGATAGTCGCTGGCCTGATTTCAGGTAATACGGCGGGAGCTAACGGCGGCGGCATAGCGGTCAGCTCATCCCCTAGCTATCCCGCCAACTTGGGTCAGGTTATTATCCGGGCGGGAGCGGTATTCTCTGATAACCAGGCTTCAGCTTTGTATGACCGTGCCCCGGCCGAGGATGCGTTATACGAAGCCCAAATCGGTACCGGCGGCCTGGGCGTCACGTGGACATCCCCCCTCGTCCAGGGCTACAACAACTACGATATCAGCTATGTTGGCTCCACGGTCACTTTGCACATCTACAAATTCTGGGGTGATCTTAAGACCTATACCCTGACCTATGATGCCAATGGCGGCTCAGGCGTTCCTGGGCCGCAAACTGCGTATCCCGGTATGACCATCGCCATAAGTCCCATCGTGCCCATTAGGACAGACTATTTCTTTCTTGGCTGGGCTCCCGACAGCGCGGCTCCTGCCGCGGAGTATCTCTATGGCGATGCCATCACCATGGACTCGGATAAGATCCTCTTTGCTGTATGGGGACAAGCCGCAATCCACGTCATACATGAGGACGGCGTCAGCGGAAGCATTTTGTACCAAGACACTTTCGCCGTTAGCCCTGGCGTCTATGGGCCATACAGTGCCATGGTCTTTAGCGGATACACGACGGGGGTCTTGGCCCCCGGTAGCGCCCCACCGATCGGTACCATCGGTTCCGGGCAGACACTGACCATCACCTATCTGTATACGACAATCTTTGCCGTAACCTATGACCCTAATGGCGGCAATGGCTCGTCCTTTACGGAATATGCCGATAGCAGCAATCAAATCGCGATAGCGGCCAATCCTTTCATCAGAGACGGATACATATTCAGCGAATGGAATACGGAACCGGACGGCCTTGGCGCCAGTTATACGGTCAGCCAAATCGATCTTTTGACCGAAGATCTTTATCTATATGCCCAATGGGTGTCAGATGTCACCGGATATACAGTTACTTACGACCCTAACGGCGGCACGGGGGATAGAATAGTGGTTTCGGTAGCGGATGGGCAAGTGTATCTGATAGAAAATAACCAGTTCACTCGACCTTACTGGAGTTTTAGCGAATGGAATACGGAACCGGACGGACGCGGGGTTTCATATCGCCCAGGAGATCAGATCACGATTTCCGATAACTTGTATCTCTTCGCCATTTGGTCCAGGCCATTGTAGGGCAAAACATGATGCGCCATATGCACGGCCGTTTTTTTGGTAATCATGGAGGGATTAAATGAGAGGTATACATAAGCTGTGCCTGCGGGCGCTGTCGGCATTTCTGATTATCGCTCTGGCACTCGTGCCCCTGTCGGTCGTAGCAGTCCAGCCCTCTTCGGTATGGATAGATATTTATCAGACGGACAGCGACGGTATCACCGTTCTTTATGGCTCCTTCGAGATTACCGAGGGAAACGGCTGGTATCTGGCGATACCGGATTTGCCAAAATATGACGCCGCGGGAGAGCTTTATACGTACACGGTGGTTGAGCAGCCCGTGGATGGCTATGACGCCTACTATTATGTGCTGTCTGACCCCAACTCCTCGGATGACTATTTTTGCTATGTGGTGAATCAGGAAACCCCCACTTTCACCGTAACAATTCTCGGTAGCTATGCAGGAGCAGGGAACACGGGAGCGGGGGAATATGCAGCGGGAGCAGCGGTAACCATCAGAGCCGGTAGCCGTCCGGGATATACGTTTGCCGGCTGGACAGTGAATGCGGGTGGGGTAAGTCTGGCCAACAATGCCACCGCCAGCTTCTTCATGCCGGCAAACGATGTCATCGTTACGGCTAACTGGCAACCGGAGATAACCAGACCAACGGTGGTGCCGACCACTCCGGTGACCTCAACCACCATCACTGTCCCTCCGGTGGTAACGACGACTACCACTGCTCCACCGATGGTATCCACAATTACTACGAAGCCATGTTGCACCACTACTCCATCGGTGACCGTCACGGAACCCCCGGTGCCCACGAGCTCGACTGTGAAAACGCAGACGCCAACCACGACTACCACCATGACAGGTACAACGGCTACTACTCCGCTGCCGCCCACCGATGACACCGATGAGACATGGGCTCTTCTTAATCTGATATTCTGTGTTCTGGGAGCTCTGCTGGCCGTCGTGGGTATAGTCTGGGCCATCATTCGGAGGAAGGAAGATATGAAGATCGACCCCTTGTGGCTGTTCATCACTGTGATCACGGGCGTTGCCGGGGTGGTGGTATTCCTGCTGACCGAGGATATGAGTCTTAGGATGGCTTGGGTTGATGCCTGGACCATTGTGAATGCCATCATCCTGGTACTGGGTGCCATCAGCTTCATGCTGGCCTTTAAGCGAGATGATGACAAGCATCGAGAGGCAGGCTCGCCAGTAATTGAGGGGCAGACCAATCTACAAGCTGGTAATTGAGTGGCGGCTTTGTCGCCGCAGTTGGCAAAATGCGAGAGACGCCTTGAAGCTTTTTGCCTGCCTCAAACGCTTTTATTTACTGATTGTTAGGTGAATTATACGCTTTGAGATAGCCCAAATCAATCGTTTTGCATCAGTTTTAGTCGGAGTAGCAAAGTTTACTCGCTTATCATCGCATACGCCGATACTTTGCGTATGCGCCACGCAATTAGTAGCGATACGGCGTAGGCCAGCGCCACTAGTGCTATTCCAACCGTAATTGTTTGGCCTATAGGTACGGGGAGCTGAACCCTGACAATCCCCATACCGCTCATCAGGGCGGTCATCATCGGATTAAGCCCGAAGTATCCCGCTATGGCCCCCAGAATGACACCGAACAAAATCATTGGGGTCATATTCAGCGCTATCTGATTCATCAACTGGAAAGTTGTGAAGCCCACCGCCTTTTGTATTCCCAACTCGCGCCTTCGTTGCAATATAGCGGCCTTAATGACCATGTATAGCACGAGAATTACCACCAACGCCGTAACCGCCACGATGCCGATAGCCACCGCAGCAAAGACGCCGCTTATGGTATCCATGGTGGATTTCAAGTTATCTTGAACATCCATGATACTGTCAAAGATGGCTCCCTCCGCTGCCCTTACGCCATCTATCAGTGTTTTGGTGTCGGCTTCGTCGGTTAAATAAGCATTGAAACTTGTAAATATAAAGTCAGGCTGAATTTCCCTGATCCCGCCGTCGGTAATAATCCCATTGAAGCCGTTACTTTGCATAAATTGCACGATGCCGGTGATCAGGTATTCCTTTTCGTTGCGGCCGCTTTTTACCATAACCGTATCGCCGATTTTTTTGCCGGCAACCTTTAAGATCGACGGACCCAGGGCGATTTCATTATTGTGCCTAGGATAGCGCCCATCTATGATCATATTGCCTTCTAGCAGCGCGCAGTCTTCGACCACGGTTGCCAGTATGCCAGTTTCGTCAACCAGCAGGGTTGCCGCAACTTCATAACCTAGCACCTTGCGAACCTCAGGGCGGGCAAGCAGCCTTTCCCCGAAGGCAGCGCCGTCCTCGCCGCTCTTTAAAACAAAGTTGACCTCCGGCATTTCGCCAAATAACGAACGGGCGAAGCTGTTCCTGCCCTCGTTCATGTTGTAATTCACAGCGATACCAGCTACCGAGGCCATGGTTACCGCCGCAACGATGATGCCGACCGCCACCGCCTGTTTTTTATTCTGGAACAACAGTTTCAGGGCGAGCAGCAAACTCAGCGGACCATGCCCCTTGTCCAAGGGTAGCGCGTTTTTCTTGAAGCTGTGAGCGGTTAAGCCCCCGCGCAGAGCCACCAATGGGTGAAGCTTGTTGATCCTCCTGGCCGAAATAAACGAGATCAGAGCCGCCGCCAGTAAAACGAACCCCAAAGAAATTACCACCGATACGGCGTCGAATCCAAGATTTATGACCAGAGCCACCAAAGGCTCCAGCAGCTTCGTTATTGAGGGAATGATAGCCTGCGAGAGAGCGATGCCCGCCAGTCCGCCGCTTAAAGCGATACCTGCATACTGCACAACGATGGCCGCAACAATCTCAGCACTTCTGTACCCGACGGCCTTTTGCGTACCGATATTGGTCATGCTTTCCTCAATACTGTTGGCGATGCGAAAACGTATGACCATCAGGCTTACAGCGAGCAATATGAGCGCGAATGCCGTGACGACGATCGCCGCAATGAGCGGGATCATAGTGCGCGCCTGTTTCGCATTGTCATAGGTCAGGTCAAAGTACAGTCCGTCCGTGGAAATTACCTTGTTGTAATCGGCTTGAAAAAGCACTCCTGTCTCGCTGTTTTCAAATCTTGCCGATATAAGTGTTAAGCCGTTCTCTGGGAATTGTTTTTCAAGTTCACTAAATCTTGCCTCCGACACATAAAAGCGGTGAATGGTGTTGAACTGAGCACCGAACATGATTTCCGCCGTGCTACCCGCTACTGTGAAATTCAGTTCCGTTCCCGAAAGATTCAGCTTGAAATCATCACCAACTCTATAGCCGCCACTCCGCATTATAAAATAGGGGATGTAGATGGCGTTATCGGTTAATGGCAGTGATTCCCCGATCAGTGAAGGGGCGTCCATCTTTTGATCACTGGAAGCACTGCTCAAAAACAAAAAACCTGTGCCTTGCGTGTCGTTGACATAATAGTCCCCCCAGCCTCCGATGGCTCTCAGAGTTTCTGTTTCTTCAAGGCTGGGGTAGCTTGCCATGTATTGCAGTCCTTTGTCGATGGCATCCGCTCCAGCCTGATAAATCGCCGTATAGTGCGCCATATGAACGCTCTCCGCGCGCTCATCAAAAAAACTACCAATGCCCATGAAGATGGTCAACCCGAGATTCAAAAACATGGCTGCGATCAAGACGAATATTAACAGGCTGACAGATTGACCTTTGTTTTTGCGTATATTGGCGGCGGACAGCATCCAAATATTTCTCATGGCCTACCAACCCATCTCCGCCAGAAAACTGCCTAAGCGGTTATGCCGTGCCTCATCGCCGCGCACGTATTCTCCGAGTTGGCACTCTCCACGTATCAGTCCGTCTTGCAGATAAAGAATGCGGTTGCCGCGGCGAGCTGAGCGCAGATCATGAGTAACCATAACTACGCTCTGGCCATGTTCGTTAATCTCAGTTAGGGCATCAAGAACGGCCTGGCCGTTGGCGGAATTGAGAGCACCGGTCGGTTCGTCCGCGAAGATGATCTTCGGGTTATTGATCAAAGCGCGAGCAATTCCGGCTCGCTGAGCCTCGCCGCCAGAAATTTGGGAGGGGAATTTACGCCACATGCTTTCATCAAGATTCAGCTGCCGTAAAAGCTGCTTCGCCCGCTCAGCGACCGCCTGGCGATTCTTGCTGACCAGCAAGCCGCAGGCCAGGATGTTGTCCAAGATACTCATGTTATCCAGCAGGTAGATCTGTTGGAATATGAATCCGCAGTTATCGCGGCGGAACACCGCCAAGCGGTCATTGGTCAGGCTGCTTATATCCCGCCCGGCAAAAAGGATGTCTCCGAGGGTTGGTTTGTCCATGCCGGACAGGGCATAGAGTAGCGTGGATTTGCCTGCACCTGATGGCCCCATGATGACGGTGAAGTCGCCTTCGTAAATTTCCATGTCAAGGTTTTTGAGAACGTGCTGCTGGATTCCGCTGCTGGAAAAGGTTTTGCACAGCTTATTGGTTGATAGAACCGCGTTTTTCATGGCCATTCTCCTATCATAAACAGAAATGGGACTAGATGTTAGCCCCATTATAAGACGCGATTCTTAACGAATCTTTGCCGATTTCTTAATTAATTCTTAAATCTTTTTATCCCGCCAGTGGTAGAGCTAGCCTATTGGTTGCGATATATCCGGCGCTCCCTTTTGGGGTATCCTTCACCGTGAAATAGCGCTCATAGGCCCACCCGTGAGCCTTCTTTAGGCCTCCCGGCTTCAACTCTTCTTCCCAGGTGGCCAGACCGACCAAGGCAGGCATTATCTGCCTGATCCTCCTGGTTGTGGCATAGCAGATGTACTGCCAGACCCTTTTGCCCTCCGTCTTTCCCAGTACCGTCATGCTGTATACGGCATCCTTCCGGTCATCAGTGACCGAGAGGGGGTCTGGCATCTCTAGGTCATTACAGTATCTGTCGATCAGCTTTTCGGCAAAAGAAGGCATTGGTTGGGGCGGGAGTGAGGAAGCCCGTAGATTCCTTGCGGCAGTAGCTTAAAATTGTAGACGACAAGAAGCTCCTGTCCAGAATCATAAATCGTGATATACCAACTGCCAGCGGAGCCAAAGGCGCCATCTTTTTTATCCTGCCAACCGGAGGGTAAGCCTGGCAACAAATCCCCTTGCCCGGTTTTCGCAGCAGAGGTCGCCGGACATATGCGTGAGCAGGTATTTTGCGATATAAAGCCCAAGTCCGTAGCCGCTTTTTTCGGCGGCATTTTTCCCGCGGTAGAATTTATTAAGGAGGAGCGGAAGCTCATCCTCAGGAGCGCCATAGCCGTAGTCTGCGATGTCTATCAGCAAAAATGCCCCGTCGAAGGCTGCGCGCACCTCAATATCCGTGCCGGCATATTTATAGGAATTGCCGATGATGTTGTCTAAGACCTGTTGCAGGCGTACTGGGTCGGCCATGACAATGCACTCGGGTATGCTAAATGGCTTCACCAATCCTTTATAGTCGGCGCTTTGAATAAGGCCCGGAATCGCGGTGCTGGGAACCTCAATGGGGGATACGCTGAGAGCTTGCAGGTCTTCAAGTGTTGCATGGAACATGTCGGTGATTAGGGCGTTGATCTGCTCAGCTTTAGCTTCAATCCGCGCAAGCTGGGATTTTTCCTTTTCATCCCTTGCTGAAACAAGCATCAGTTCCGTTGCTGCCTTGATAGAGGCGACCGGCGTTTTGATATCGTGGTTGAGCGAAGCCACCAATTCTTTTTTACTTCTGTCGGCGGCGCGTTCGTTTTCCCGCGCCTTTTTTAGCTCCTCCCGCATCAAATCAAAACTTTCGGTAAACGCTCCGAAGCTACCGTGGGGGTCCATCTCTAGGGGGATATCCAAGTTGCCCGTAGCCACATCCCGGGCGAATCGCCTGAGTTTACGGAACGGTGCCAGTATACTGCGCTCGCAGTACAGATAGAGCCCCACGCTTGCTACTGCCAAGATGCCCGTGTAAATACACACACCAACCAGCACGCCTCGATCTCGGTTTTGTCTAGCGGCATCCATGCTTTCATATTCCCGTAAAAGCTGTTGTCCCAACAGACTTAGAGCATCGGCTTGGTTACCGCTGTCTACAGCTTGCATCACGGCATCGTTTATGGCCACCATATCAGGCGCTGGTCGCGCATCGTTTTCGAAAATTAGCAGGATACCGCTCAGGCCGAGGGCCAAAATGACGATAAATACAACCGCCGCTTTTTTCATGACTCCGGCACCTCGAATACGTAACCAGTACCCCATACCGTTTTTATATAACGTGGTTCGCGGGGGTTTGCCTCGATTTTTTCCCGCAAGTGGCGGATGTGGACATTCAGAGTGTTGTCGCTGGTGATTGAGTCACCCCACACCTGCCGGAAGATTTGGTCCTTTGAAACAACGCTGTTTTTATGGCTTGAGAGATATGCCAGCAACTTATATTCCATGGTTTTCATTCTTATCTTTTGGCCGTTCAGGTGAACAGACATGTTTTCAAAGTCTATTTGCAGGTTGTCACAGACAAACACCGGATTATGGCTGATCTGATGCCGCCTCAGTACCGCTTTGACCTTGGCTAACAGGACGGCAAGGGAATAGGGTTTTTGGACATAGTCATCACCTCCGATATTCAGCGCCAGTAACAGGTCATCGTCGCTGGTCCGGGCACTGATAAAAATGATAGGTATGTCCGTCGATTCGCGAAGTTGTCGGCATAGCTCAAACCCCGAAGAGTTGCCAAGATTGATGTCCAGCAGGATCAAGTCTGTTTTGTTATTCTGTAGAAATTCTCGGCAAGAATTTTTACCGATGACCCAGGCGGTTTTGACCCCGAAAGTGTTGAAGTATTCGCAGGTGCTTTCCGAGAGAAGTTCTTCGTCATCTATGATGAGGCAGTCGTATTTCATGGCCTTCTCTTTCTGCGGGCTAGGATTCAGTTTTAGCTGTCAAGACGTTGTATAGCGCCTTTCTTATCGGTGGTTGCCATGATCCGGGCTCGCCGGACTGTCCCATCGTCTCCAGATGAGCTCCAGTATATGCTATGAACAGATACTGAACAAATCCTGCGGTGCGCGCGCCTGGCAGGCAGGTATTCAGGTCAACCCTGCCAGAACGGAAAGGCATAACCTTGCCGGAAATTACCTTTGATCATTCAGTAGAGGCGAGTACCCCAGGGCCTTCATTGACTTACTGGCTTAGCGTAGCATATCATTTTTCCGGTTCGCGCCTATTTAATAATCGCTGAATCTACGAAACTAAAAGAGATGAATGGGGGAAAAAGATGCCAAATAGAATTAAGCAAATAGGCATGAGTTTATTATCCTCTCTTCTTTCAATTGCCGTATATGGGATTGGCTTATACTTCTTAACTACATGGTTAGCTGGATTCTCGCTTCTGTTAGCCTATTTAGCGAATCTGGTGATAATCATACTAGGATTAACAGTAGATGAGCTTGGGATCAGAACATATCAATCGGAAAAATATGTCATGCGCATGAAGCAAGAGAAAGATGTTGAGAAAAGCGTAAGTTATCTTCAGCGGGGTTTGAATATCGCTGTATCCTTTAAAACCGATCTGTATTTGTTCTACATTTTCGTTTTGATTGTCTCGCAAATAATTGATTTCAACCCTACGTTGGCGGACGAAGTGTTTGGCAACTTTATTCGCATAGCCAGCCACGGCATATTGCTTTTGATCGCCCTTGACATGCTCATAGGACAATTTACGAAAGACAGGGGAAGAATGAAAGAATTATCAGCAAAATTGAGGAAAGAAATACTTGGCTGAACCGCCATGGGCTTAGGCAATACCCCAGGCATCTTTCGATGTTCCCCTTTTCGCCCTTATGGCCTCATGGCTTGGGCAAATTGTGGTTCAATGGGAGAGTGAGTATCGGTTTGCTATGTGCGCCCGTAGCGGTAAAAACCTCGGTCCGGTGCCGTGCGCTGGGAGAATAATTAGAGCAGTCGAAGGCACTGCAGCGAACAACAAAACCGTTTCTTTGTACCGTTTGGAGAGTTTGCAAGCGGAGTGGGGTGGGTGGAGGGATTTGAACCCTCGATCTTCAGGGCCACAACCTGACGCCTTAGACCACTCGGCTACACCCACCACGAAAGCAGATATGATTATAGCCAAAAGAGGCATCGGGCGCAATTTGAACTTTGCTCTCGTGTTGTACTGGCGCGACTATGCCCGATCAGGCTAAATCTCCCAGAAGTTTTTAAGCTGTTTGAAATCTACGACCCGGCTCATGGCTTTGCTTACGGTATCAATCCCGGACTCCACGGCAGCGGCGACGGGGTTGAGCCCACCGATGAGTACCATCCCCACCTTATTAAGGCCGACCGGAATCTCACACAGCGGCCGCGAACTTTCGCCCAATACCAAGGGGCCGGCCAGGCCGGCCGCCTGCATGCGCTCAATGGCTACTTTGGCGGTGGCAGCACTGGCGGCGGGTATCTCGCGGAAATTGGCCACGATCTTGCCGCTGCCAGTTTTAGCCGCCCGAGCAACGCTGGTTTTGCGTCCGCTGATAAAGATCTCCGAGGGGTCCAGTGACGACCCGCTGTATTGCACGAGGTCGGTAAAACGCCACGGGGTGCGCCTGTCAAGCTGCAGGACGCCCCCGAAGCGCGAGTCCATGGGAATGCCAGCCTTGAGTAATACCCCGTTGATGGCAATGCTACAGACCGTGGCGAGGCCTATACAACCGTCAGGTACGGGCGGGCCATTCAGGCGCTGTCCTGACTTAACAACAGCTACCAGGCGGCTTACGCAGAGGCCGGCTTTAAATACTGGAGCCATGGCTTGGCAGGCCGCTTCAAAACTGTCCGCAGGGAAAATAGAGAAATTGATGGGGATGAGGCCGGTCTTTCGGTACGGGTCGAAGGTAGTCTGGTAGGCCAGAAGCTCAATCTTATCAATGACAAATCCTATCTTGTCGGCGACCAGAGCGTTCTCCAACTCTTCGCGGCCCCGTGCGGCAAGGGTGCGTCCGTCGCGCTGGCTGACCTTGACGGTGAGTCCCTGCTCATCCATCAGCCCTAAGTGGTAGCGCACAGCGCGCTCGGAAAGCAAGGTGCCATAGCCATCTTCGAGCAAGCGGGCGATTATTTTACTGCCAAGAGGTTTGGATGAATCGGCCAGGATGCGGAGTATGGCCAGCTTTTCTCGGACTACCTGTTGGCTTTCAGTGCCCGCGGCCATGGCATCCCCCCTATACCCAGCCGCGCAGTTTCATGGCCTCAGCCACTCGGGAGACGGCGACCATATAGGCGGCTTTGCGCAGACTGACCTGATGTTTGAGGGACATTTCCAGAACGCTCCGGAAAGCATTAGTCATAACCTCTGCCAGTTTGGTGCGCACCTCGGCCTCGTTCCACCAGAAGTGATAGAGGCCTTGCACCCATTCGAAATAGGAGACGCTCACCCCGCCGGCGTTGCAGAGGATATCGGGGATGACCAAGACTCCTCGCTGGTGGAGCGCTTCATTGGCCTCGGCTGAGGTGGGACCATTGGCAAGCTCGCCGATGATTGTTGCTTTGATATTGCTGGCGTTCTCCATGGTAATGACACCTTCCAGGGCTGCCGGCAATAGGATATCAACACCGAGTTCCAAAAGCTCGGCATTGCTTAACGGCTGGCTGCCGGGGAATCCTGCCACCGAGCCGGTTTTCTTTTTATAAGCGACCACCTCGCGTGCGTTCAGGCCATTCTGGTTGCAGATTCCGCCCTTGGAGTCGGAGACGGCCACAATGGTGCAGCCCGCTTCTTCGCTGAGCAGGATGGCGGCGAATGAGCCGGCGTTGCCATATCCCTGGATGGCGACCTTGGCACCCTTGAGGTCGATCTTAAGGTGGCGGGCGGCTTCAATGATGGTATACACCCCGCCGCGGGAAGTGGCGTCGCCGCGCCCCGCAGAGCCGCCCACGGGAATGGGCTTACCGGTGATCATGCCGGGGTTGCCGTAGCCCTTGATGGCAGAGTACTCGTCCATCATCCAGGCGATAATTTGAGGATTGGTATAGACATCCGGGGCCGGGATATCCTGGTCGGGACCGACCAGCGGCCAGATTTGGCGTATATAGCTTCGCGACAACCGTTCCAATTCCCCGACCGACATTTCTTTGGGGTTGCAGACGATGCCGCCTTTACCGCCGCCTAAGGGGAGGCCGGCCACACTGCACTTCAGGGTCATCCAGGTAGCAAGACAGCGCACGGTGTTGACGGTTTCTTCGGGATGGAAGCGGATGCCGCCCTTATATGGTCCGCAGGCATTGTTGTGCTGGATGCGAAAGCCGGTAAAGACCCGGGTTGTGCCGTCGTCCATTTTAACCGGCACCGATACCGTCAATTCTTTTTGGGGCTGACGGATATACGCCTTGGTGCCGGCATCAAGTTTGAGAGCATCACAGACCTCGTCAAGCTGGGACTGCACCGAGCAGTATAGGGCAAAAGATTTATCTTCCATGACACTCCTTATATAAAACGGTAATAACTTGCCATATTGTATCCAGTAATTAGGCGTAAGTCAATATCCTATATGGCATATATTGCCGTAAAACGCCGTATGGTTGGGTGTCCGGTTGCGCAGATGTCAAGGCTGTGGCTTAATACTGGTGGCCGAGAGGGCAAATTTTTGCTGGATTACAAACCGGAATTTGCCGTGATAGCCGGGCTTAATGAACAAAAAGAGGCTAGGCTCTACGGACTAAAGGGTATCAGCTGGTCACTGTCTGACGCGATGCAACGGGATCTGCCGGTACAGTTTGAAACTGTGCTACTGCCGTTTAAAGACAAAATAATCTACGACAGTTTCATGAATATAATACCAATCTTTTTTACCGAAGGCGCGAAGAAGGTATTCCGGGAAATGTATGAAAATGCCCTTAAGCGCGGGATTATGGCAGGGCTAGGGTGAAAATGATCATGAAGAAACTGGACTTAAACGTAGCGGTCGGTATGTTTGGAGTGATTGATGTCGAGAAGCGCCTTGTCTGCAATCTTGAAACCGGCGATTTCGAATGGTACAACGCCAATATAGATCTGGAAGATGCCGAGAAATTCGAGGATGGTGCCTGGATTCCCGCACCTAGCCAGCGGGATATCGGTGAATATGACAGAATGACTGGTTATGTCGATACGGCTGCCAATGGTTATGCAAACGCATTGCTGAGCGATGCGCTGGAAGGCAAGGTGGCGCTTCGGCGATTCAAAGACACGCCACTAGACCGCATCGGGTTGGCTGACGAGCGGTACGCATTCAGGCGCAACTCCTGTACGGATATTACCAGAGAATGGTGCCGGGGAAAAGAGTATGAGGAAAGCAAGGAATATGCCTTCTAAACTGCAGCTTGCCAGCCATAACCGAAGACTGTTCGTCCCATGCGAGCCTTTCTTTCATAGGGGCGTGGATAGCTTGGTCCGCCTAGGTGATAACCACAGCTCTCGGCAATACTGGCTACGTAAGGCTCCTACGGTAACGATGTCGCCAAGCTTAGCTCGCTGTGAGCTTGGCTGGTATGCCAGTTACCGGAAATTGCCTATAAAGAACTGAATCAATACAATGGCGAGGCCAAAAATGCACATCACCAACGCCGGCAAAGTATCCCTGACGTTCCTCCGCGCTATTGCAAATGCGAGGGTGGTGCCAGAGATAACGTAAGCAACGGTGGGATTAAAAAACGAAAATACAAAGCCCACTACGGATAGCACCAGCGTAAGGACCTCTGGTTTTTTCTCGTTTTTCTGGGCATCTTGCGCCGGCTGGGTTGCTGGTGGCGGTGTTGCAACTACAGGCTTGCCGCATTGATCGCAGAACACGGCATTGGGCGAGAGTTGGGCTCTACAGTTAGGGCAAAGCATCGCTAGCTCCTCCTGGTTAATGTAATATAACTTACGAAAAACACCAGTCCCAGTATAATGGTTGCTAGGTGTTTTTACAAAGCGTTCATGACGGCGGACTCGTGTCAGGTTTTTGTAGGATCTTGGCTTACCAAGAGCCAGAAAAGGGTTGACAACTCGTCTATGCATTGGTAGAACTAGTTGAAATGTATGCTAATGACTTATCATAGACGATGATGAAGCGGGTACCTTGCCTTGTGAAGTGTCCGCTTGGCTGAAAGGGGGAAATAGCATGAATGTGAAAAAATTAATCCTATTATCTACAACTTTCCCAATCAGTTAGACTATACACTCTTTTTGCGGGGCCTTCCTCTTTTTTGCCTTGGCGGTTCTTCTTGCTTTGGCGAAATCCCTAGGTTTTG
>JGI24702J35022_10001426_pt1 | contig 14919 bp, 23 predicted proteins | sample TergutTh196P4_FD_35022 | JGI IMG/M metagenome (IMG submission 35022)
ATCCATTCAAAACGATGAATCAGTGCTGCGGCTACAAAGATGAAAATAAATCTAAAAAAAACGGCACCGATAATTCCGTAAAACAAAATTCGGTGATAATACTTATGTTCAATATTAAAAGTGGTAAAAATCAGAATCATCACAAAAATGTTATCCACCGACAATATTTTTTCAATGCCGTAGCCTAAATAGTATTCAACTGTTTTTTGCGCACCCAATTCAAACCACACCAAAACGCCGAACAGTAATGCAAGCGAAATCCAAATGAAAGTCCAGATAGTTGCATTTTTCAGTGAAATAATTTCATCTTTTTTATGAAAAACGCCTAAATCTAACGCGAGCATTAATCCGATAAAGATTAAAAAAATGACAAGAAAAATAGGAGTTTCCATGAACATATTGAGGAGACAAATTAGGGTGGTTATTTTTTCTTATAATTTATATTATGTTAAATAGGAGAGGGTTTTAGAAAGGTGAAAAAATATGAAAAAATAAAAAACGAAAATGAGTATTAAATATTATAAAATTAAATCGGAAAAACAGTTGTGCCTCTGTAAAAAAGACAGAGTTTTTAAAGAAAAAGTTAAAATATAACAATATGAACGAAAAGAAACTTAAAATTACTTCATGTGTATCTTGTCCGCACCACTATATTGTGTGGAGCGGTGGTGGTAAAGATAAAATTAAGTGTTATCAAGCCAAGCGTGAGATAACCTTTACCGACACTGACGGAGACAGTGCTATTCCGTCTTGGTGTCCACTTCCCAATTATAATGATTAAAAAAAAGTAAATATGAAAAAGATTAACATTGAAAAGGTATTAACAGATCTTTTTTTAGTAATATTTATTACACTTATAATTTTAGGTGTTGTATATGCTGTAAAAAACAGAAAAGACAAGCCAAACAAGCCACAGGTTAATTATGAATTTGTAGAGGAAGATGATGTTAGTGAATGGGAGTTGTTTTATGAGGCTGTTTGCTTTGTTGAAAGCAGGAATAATCCTGCGGCGGTAGGAAAAAATAATGATTGTGGTATTATTCAGATAACGCCGATATACTGTAAAGAGGCTAACCGGATACTCGGCTATGAATATTATACGCATGAAGATGCCTTTTGCCCTATTAAGAGCAGAGAGATGTTTGATGTGGTACAGGGTTATCATAATCCGGGTAAGGATATTTTGAAAGGTATTAGGGTACAGAACAAGGCTGATTTTTACAGGGAAAGAGTATTGAAAGCATTTGAATTGTTAAAAGAGGGAAAGGAATTGATATGAAAAAAATATTTCCTTTTTATGCTATGTATTTTGATCCAATATTAAAAATAGACATAAAGGAAAGTGTATCGGAAATGTTAAATGGAATTCAACCAAAATCTAAGAAGCACAGAAGAACACCAAAACATCAATCTAAAAAAAAGAAAAGAAAATGATAACGCAAATATTAAACAATTTAGGATTAAAACCTAACGGAGACTATACGGAATCCGCTATTTTGAAAGCGGTAATACCGCCGTTGTGTTTTTATGATTTTGCCTTTAACAACCTGCAAACAATTAAATTGTCGGAACAGAATTTTAATAACTATCAAAGGAATCTGTATCTTAAAAGTAGAAAAAAATCACGCAAGTTTTCAGAAGTAATTTTTAAGGGAGTAGAATATGATAACCAAGATATCTTATTAACTTACTTTGATGATTTTGAAGATTATATCAATACCGATGTTGCGATACTTCGGAATTGTTTTTACAATCTGTTTTCTTCAATCAAAGAGGATAAAAGACAAGTGCTTACGGATTTGTTTCTAATCTATGTTTTGGTAGATATTAGCATTCTAATCTTTGAGAAATGTTGTGGTGGGAAGAGTTTTGTGCAACTGAAAGAATTTTATACCGCCGTTAAAAAACTTATTGACAATCTATCCATGAAGTACGGAGAGAAAAAGGAAACTGTTGATGTTTCGTGTGATGGGAATGTTAATAGTGCAATCAACAATATTATTAATAAAATACAAAATTACGAAATAACAAATTAAACATAAAACACTTAAAATCAATTCAGTATGGAACAGTTTATCAATTTTTACACTATTTACACAGCATTAGTATTGCTGTCTTTATTATTTACCATTATCGGACTTGTAACTATCAACAAGGTTACAAAGAAAACAAAGGCAGATGTGCTTTATTGGAAGCAGCAGTGGGAGACCGCTAACAATGTATCAAAGGAGATGCAGAAAGTATTGGACAAACACAATGAAAATATTGTTGTGGTTAAGGATATTTACGATGCAGAGAGAAACAAGTTGGGAAAGGTTAAAAAATATCGAACACCTAATCAAATTAAGTATGATGCTGTTATTAAACTATCAAATGAGATTGTAAACAGTGGATGCCTTGAAATAGATAAATTTATAACTGTAAATAAATATACCGTAAAATTAACATTAGTAAAACCAACAAATTAATAAATATATCAAGGGTGTGGTTCAACTTGAATTATACTCCCAACACTCCCAACAAAACCCACCCTTGATTTTTTTTGAAAACTAATTAAAAAAATAATATATGAAAGATGAATTACAATTTAAAGATTTCTGTGGTTATTTGCCATATGGATTGAAATATGTTGTTTTAGATAGTGGAACGAAATACAGGGATTATGATACAATAGATTATATTGATTTTATTAACAATAAACACGATTTTCAGTTTAATTTTGGGAATGGAGAAGATGATAATTTGCAAAATTCAACAATTATTCTCCGCCCCATATACGACCTTTACAAACCTATCATTCACAACGGAAAAGAGATTTTTCCGATTGTGGAGTTGGCGAAAATATCAACTGCTATAACCGATTGGATTGGCAGGGTTGATGGGGCGCACTGTGTTAAATATTGTTTAAGATTTAATATCGATGATGACTTTGTTTTGTATGATTGGAAAAATAATAAGTCATTAGGTATTAGTAATCAATACCAACTCTTCGACTACATTCACGAGTTGAAAATAGATTACAGAGGATTGATAGATGCAGGTTTGGCAATCTCAGTACACGATTTAGAATTTAACCCTTATAATTAATTGAATATATGAAAGAAGAACAAACCCCACAAACACAGGAATTGCAGCCCATCACTGCATTTTCATTGAAACAGTTGCCAATCATTGAACAAAACCTGATAGCCATTGGCAAACAAATTGATGCAAAATTATCTGAATTGGACTTGGATAATCAAATAGCCACAGAGGATACGGTGCAAAACCTCAAAAGAACAAAAGCGGAATTAAATAAGTGGTTCGCCGATTTTGATGCCGAAAGGAAAGAGGTTAAGAAATTAATTTTAGAGCCGTATAACATTATTAATGAACAGTTTGAACAACAAATTGCATCGAAACTTAACAATGCCGAATCTGTTTTGAAGAAAACAATTATAGAATATGAGTTGAAAATCAAACAGGACAAACAAAATATTCTGATTCAATATTTTAATGAGTGTAAAACACTTTATAAAAATGATTGGCTTGTATGGGAGCAGTTAGGTATTGATATTAAACTATCTACTACCGAAAAAGCATACAAGAAAGAGATTATGGACAGGTTGAAAGATATTAATGATGCTATTGTAATGATTAACACCCATCAATACGCAGCAGAAATTCTTGTTGAATATAAAAAAACTCTTAACGCCAACAACGCTATTACTCTTGTTATGCAGCGCAAAGAGGCTGAAATGGCAGAACAGGAACGGATGCTGCAACAACGTACAAAAAACCGTATTGATAGACTTGCGAAACTTGGATTTGCGCAAAACCAAAATATGTTTTTGTTTGGTGCATTGTTTATTACAATGGATGTTATACAAACTCTTTCAAATGCTGATTTTGAAAAGAGATGTATAGAGTTTGAAAATTCTATTGCTGCGTCGCCTGTAATGAGCAATATTTCAAATGTTGTTTCCGCCCCAAGCGTAGCAGCACCGCAAAAACCGAAAGAGCCTGTTTGTGTGGCTTGTTTTGAGGTAAAGGCAACGATGCCTGTTATTCAAATGCTTTCCGCTTACCTGAAAGAAAATGGTATTGAATACCGGAATATTAACGAATATAAAAAAGATTAACCAATAAAAATTTATAATATGACAAACGAAATTACAAAAACAGCAGCGGCAACTCCCGCACAACAAACGGCAGGAAAAACAGGCGTACTTGCTCCAAAAATGAGTATTGCTAACTTTCTTGCAATGCCGCAAACGGCTAAATATCTTGATGATATACTGAAAGAAAAAAAGTCATCATTTATTGCTAATCTAATTGCGCTCACAGAGGCAGACAAGGGTCTTGCTCTTTGCGATAATTCGCAATTAATGAAATGTGCATTGAACGCAACGGCGGTAAACTTGTCTCTAAATAAGAATTTGGGACACGCATACGTCATTGCGTACAAAGGAGTACCACAATTTCAAATTGGGTACAAAGGGATTATCCAACTTGCTATCCGAACAGGACAGTATAAAACATTGAACGCTTGTGAAGTAAAAGAGGGAGAAATAAAGCGCAATAAATTTACAGGGAAACTTGAATTTATCGGAGAATATCCTCAAAATAAGGTCATCGGATATATGGCATATCTTGAATTGAATAATGGTTTTACTGCTTCCGTTTATATGAGCGAAGAAGAAATTGAGGCACACGCTTTACGTTTTTCACAGGCGTATCGTACTGATAAAAAAAATGGCTCAATGATGTCCAAATGGAGCGATAGAGATGCCCGACCTAAAATGGCACTCAAAACTGTTTTGAAAGGATTGCTTTCTACATACGGACTTCTCTCTATTGAAATGCAGCAAGCATTTGAAACGGATAGCGATAGTGTAGAATATACGAACACAAACCGTATGTCAAATGCGGTTATGGACACTGAGGCAGAAATTATACCGCAGGATGACCCACAACAACCGGCTACCACAACCTCTGAAATAGGTACGCTGAATACGGAAACAGGAGAGATTGAATTTAACGATGAAAAACGAGTAAATGTATAATGGAATATAAAATTATTTCTTCCGGCTCGAAGGGTAACTGTGTTATTTTTGACAACAGAATAATGATAGATTGTGGTGTACCATATAAGGCGGTAAAACCTTATGAAAAGTCATTACAGGTTGTTTTCTACACACATACTCATAGCGACCACTATAAAAAGGAAACAATACTTAAACTTCAATTTAACAGACCTGCGCTGCGTGTGGGATGTTCTGAACATGATGCCGAAATTTTGAAGTCCGATGGCGTACAAAATGTTGATGTGTTTAATATTGGACAGATTTATTCCTATGAGAGTTTTAAAATTTGTCCGATTCAACTCTATCACGATGTCCCCACAATCGGTTTTCGTTTATGGATTGTTGAAAAGAGCATATTCTTTGCCACCGATACTATGCACCTTAACGGAATTACCGCCAAAGATTACGATATGTATTTTATAGAGTGCAATTACGATGAGGAAAGAATACACGATGTTATCCAAGAAAAACGCGAATGGGGAGAATTTTGCCACCAAACAGGTTCAATGAATAGCCATTTGAGTATGCAGCAAGCCCAATCGTTTGTACTTAAAAATGTATCTCCCGGACACAAATACGAATTTATACCCTTACATATTTCAAGCGAATTTTAACAATTAACAATAAACAAAAATAACAAATTATGACAGAAAAAGCAAAAAAATTATCAAACGAACCAATTAACCCTGTATATGACGATGAGGGAAAATTAATTGGCAATTATTTAACCAAGCGCGAGTATTTTGCGGGATTGGCAATGGCTGGGTCTATTAGCATTGGATTTGCTGAATATGATCTGATAGCGATGGATGCCGTAGGATATGCTGATGCACTTTTAGAAGAATTATCAAAAACTGAATAAATATGAACTGTAAAAATTTAATAATATGAACGTACTTGTAGCGTGTGAATTTTCGGGTATAGTTAGAGATGCGTTTGAGGATGCCGGATGGAACGCTTGGAGTTGTGATTTACTGCCAACGGAAAGCGAACAGACAAAGGCAGCAAATAAACATTTGCAAGGTGATATTTTGAGAATTATAAAAGGAAAGTGGTATGGATGCAAAAACATAGACGATGTAATGACTCTTGAATTACAGCAAATAATTGAAGAAAAAGAATGGGACTTGCTTATTGGACACCCACCATGTACCTATTTAAGTTATGCTTACACAGGGAAAGAGCGTTATTCTATTGAGAGATTACAAAACAAGATTAACGCCTACCAATTCTTTTTAGACTTGTGGGACGCTCCGATAGAGCATATTTGTTTGGAAAATCCGATGGGCTATATTCATTCCGGGTTACTACCATGTTCGCAGATAATTGAACCTTACTATTTCGGCGACCCATACAAGAAAAAAACGTGTTTGTGGCTCAAAAATCTTCCGCCTTTACAGTATTCAAAAGAAGATACGATGTTTGAGAAGAAAACAGCGGTAAAGCCTGAATATCATTTAGTTGATGGTGGTAATAAAGTGTTATTACCAAGAAAATACAGTGGCGGTAAAGGTAAACAAAAAAAACTAAAATCAAAATTTCACAAAGGTATAGCGGCTGCTATGGCGGAGCAATGGACGGAATATTTATTATTAACAAAAAAAGCAATAAAATGAACAGAATAATTAAATTCAGAGGCAAAAGCAAACTTAATGGAAAATGGCATTATGGAAGTCTGCTTTGGATAGCGGGTAATCCTCAAATTTTGACGAAAGATGGTTATAATTTTGTGGTCATACCCGAAACCGTAGATCAGTTTACAGGCTTGTACGACAAGAACGGAACAGAGATATACGAGGGTAGTGTAGTTAAATTTGTAGCATCAATTATTTCATTTGAAAAAGGTCATATAAACGAAATAATAGGTGCTGTATATTTTTTAAATGGGTCATTTGGAATTAAAAGAAACTCGTTTATTCCTTTATGTGATTTGCTTGGATATTCCTTTGAAGTCATTGGCAACATACACGACAATAAGGAATTATTAACTTAAAAAAATATAAAATGGAATATTTTGCAGTAAATTTTTCAGATAGAGATAAAGTAGAAGATTTAATGAACAAAAATCATATTTATTATGAAGATGTTGATGATTATAAAATTTTAAGTGATTATGATAATATTTTAGAAAACGCAAGTATAGATGATTTAATACGAGAATTAAAAACTCATAAAAATTTATATTTTGGAGATTTATTACCGTTGTGTGCAGGTGATAGAGATTTAAAAAAAGAAATGTTAATATCCTTACTTGATATCGGACGTTTCCCGGCAGATGAAGCAGTTTTGGAAGAAGTTAAAAAAATTATTCAATATTAAAAAAATACCTTATGAAAAGCGAACAACAATTACAATTAGTAAGTTTTGAGCAGGCACAGAGACTTAAAAAAGCGGGGTTTGATTGGAAGACACCCGGGCTATACCCTGATTTTGATGTGTTGCATTTTACTGTTACCGAACAAAATCGTAATGATGAAATTGATACTATTTCCGCTCCCACCGTAGCGTTGGTGTTGAAGTGGTTTAGGAATGTGAAAAATATCCCATTGTGCGTATATTGTGGGTGGAGTTTGGACGCAGATGAAATATGCTACTATTTTAATTATTATCATAAAGGGTGGAAAGTTTCCTACGACAAAGTTTGTGATAGTATGGTAAATCCGCCGTTTGACACCTACGAACTCGCGGAGAGCGCGTTACTCGATGAATTATTAACATTAATAGAAAAGCAATGAAAAAATTAGAATTAAAAGACATCTGCGGTTATTTGCCGTATGAATTAAAAGTAATAAGAAATGGATTTGTCGGCGAATTATTGTCGATTAAAAAAGATTCTACAATAACTTGTTCTTGCTCGGATTGGTTTGAAAATATAGGAGATAACAATCCATACAAACCTATTCTCCGCCCATTATCCGACCTTTACAAACCCATCATCCATCACGGAGAAGAGATTGTGCCGATTGTGGAGTTGGCAAAGATAGCAGGTTTTAAGGATTGTACAAATGCGATGAGACCTAATAGACATGGAGAATATTTTGCGCTATCAGATGAAGGACATTTTAAATTTGCATATTTGTCAAAAGATTGTGCTTTTGCTGCCCAAATTGGAGTAATGATTCTTCAAACAGCAAAAAACCAATACCAACTCTTCGACTACTTGCACGAGTTAAAGATAGATTACAGAGGATTGATAGATGCAGGTTTGGCAATCTCAGTACACGATTTAGAATTTAACCCTTATAATTAATATACAATGAAATCACAAAAAGCAAAAGAATTTATTGAAGAAGTATTTGATGAGTATGGCAGTCAAAGAGAGGATGTAGTAATTTATTGTGGTGGTAATTATCTACATACCACACAAAGAGTTTTTACCGCCGTCGAACTCGCCGAGCAGGAACTCATAGAGCAGTACAAAAAAGAGGTTGCCGAACTCAATGAGCAAATAAGAGAATTAGTGGCAACACTCGAATTAGAGGTAAATTTAGCACAGCCGAGACTAAAAGAGAAGATGATAAAAAAGGCGATAGAAGCGCATAAAAAATCATGTTCTCATTATAACAAAGGAAAGTGTTATGATAGACATCCAATATATTGCCATGATGATTGTGTTTATATTAAAGATTTTATTGAAAAATTAAACAGTTAAACAACTATGAAACAAGCATTTTTACTAAAAAACACTTGGGGCGAAATTTTCAACAACTTGTCTGACAAACAGGCGGGAGTATTGATAAAGACGTTATTTGCTTATAATGTCAATGGAGAGAAACCAGCCGATTTAACGGATATAGAAGTTAAGGCTTATTTCAACATGATGGTGTTAGATTGTAACGCAATGAAAGCAAATTATGACAGACGTTGCGAAACGAGTGCTATTAATGGGAGTTTAGGGGGTGCAAGGGTTGGTAATCAAAACGCAAAAAAACAACCTAAAAACAACCTAAAACAACCTATTCAACCTATTCAACCCGATAATGAAAATGAAAATGAAAATGATTTAAAAAAAGAAAAATTAAAAAAAGAAAAAAATGTTTTTTCTTTTTCTGATGATTTTTGTTTTGAAAATGTTTGGATGATGTATGGTAAAAAGGGAAACAAAAAAACTTGTGAACGAAAATGGGCAAACCTGAAAAATCATTGCAGAGAGGCAGCATTTAATCACATTCCGCTGTATGTACAAGCAACGCCGGATAAACAATTTAGAAAAAATTTTGAAACCTACATTAACCAAGAGGTTTGGAATGATGAAATTATTGTCCACCAAAAAACAGAACAAGAAATACAAACAGCCAAACAAAAACCATTGCCTTATTTGAATTAAAAAAATGACAACACTAACAGACTTCAAACAAACCGTAACTATTGAAAATTGTGTATTAGGTGCAATCCTAATCAATGGAAATGCTATTGATTTTGTTTATGAGGACTTGATGCCCGAATGTTTTGTAATGAAAGAAAATATGGATGTTTATTTTGCCATGCAAACACTAAAAAAATCAAATACGCCCATTAATTTAATTACGGTTGCAAACGAATTACGAAAGCAAGGTACATACGAACAGATAGGTGCAAGTTATTTGGCTAATCTAACCAATAATGTTGTTACTTCTGCAAACATCGAATATCATGCACGAATATTGTTACAGCGGTATGTAGATAGAGAAATTGACAGTATTGGCAGAAAAAAATCAAAAGACCCGATAGAAAATTTTTTGGAGGCAAAAAAGAAAATAGAGGGATTGGAAAATAAGATTGGTAAAAAAACCAATACAAAACACGTTTCAAACGCACTTAATAAGGCTTTAACAGAGATGAACGAGCGTATAAAAAACGTGCAAACAGGACAATGTGTAGGTATTTCTTCCGGTATAAGAGAATTGGATAAAGTTTTAAACGGATGGCAGCCTGCGAGGTTGTATGTAATTGCTGCACGTCCCGGAATGGGAAAAACTACCATCACACTGCAATTTGCAAGAGAGGCTGTAATGAAAGGAAAATCCGTTTTATTCTTCTCACTTGAAATGTCGGAAATAGAATTATCAAATAAACTTCTTTTGAGTATGAGCAGTGTTACAAAAAGCAGATTTGACAGTGGATATTTGAACAAAGAAGAATCGGATGAAATTGCACATTCAGCACGAAAAATAGCGAGTTATAATTTTTTTATTGATGACACTGCGGGCATCTCAATGAGCGGTATTAAAGCAAAGGCAAAGGAATATAAAGAGATGGGACAGTGCGATATGGTAATAATTGACTATTTACAACTTTGTGAGGAAAAAGGATTAAAAGGCAGAACAAGAGAACAAGAGGTTTCAGCCATGAGCCGCGATGCTAAAATAATAGCAAAAGAGTTAAATATTCCTGTTCTATTGCTTTCACAATTAAGTAGAAAGGTAGAAGAACGGAAAGACAGCGAACCACAATTAGCAGATTTGAGAGATTGCTTGCCAATAGATGAGTGGGTAGATACACCAACAGGTGTTGTTCAACTTAAAACTATGCCAAAAGAAATTATTGGTGTAAATAATAATGGTTCTAAAATAACTAAATGTGAATTTATACCAAAAAAACAAAATAATACATATACGATAAAAACACCTTTTGGTTCGTTTAGGGCGACATCAAAACATAAAATCTTAACAGGTACAGGATATAAAATGGTTAAAGATATAGATGTTAATAGAGATGTTTTGTGTTCTCCTAATAAAATACCTCATGCAAATAAAGGATATGTTCATAATGGTCGTTTATTGGGATGGTTGATAGGAAATGGATGTTTAAAAGGAACTCCATCGCTAACTTTAAGAAATGAATTTATAAAAGATTTAGAAGAATTAATTAAACCTTTTAATGTTAAAATAAATAAAAGGAAAACACAAAAAGGTAAAGGAGTTACAGAATTTTATTTATCTAATGGAGTAGAATCGGGGAGTGTGTGTAATCCGTTAATGAAATGGATTAGAGAATTGGGTATTGAAAATAAAAAATCTTATGAAAAATTTATACCAAATTGCTATTTAGGTACAGATGATAAAACCCACATAGAATTATTACAAGGTCTTTGGGAGACAGATGGTACAGTAACAAGAGGAGTAGCAAAATTTTCAACGACAAGCGAACTGTTAGCAAGGCAAGTTAAATGGCTGTTGCATACAATAGGCGTTCATTCATCAATACAATTAGATAAAAAGACAGAAAAACGCCATCAATTATTTTCTGTTTGTTGTTCTGTAAAAGATAATGAACGCATTAAATTAATTTGTGATAATGAAACAAGATTTGGTAAATTAAAAAATGCCAACAAGAATTATATAGACCCATGCCCTGCTATTTTTGCTGAATTAGCAAAAGAATATACAACTTGTGAAGAAACAGGAATTAGAATTCATAAAAAAAGTAATGGGAATTATAAACATATTTCCAAAAAAAGATTATTGAAAATTTTAGAAAAAACACCAATCCCTACAATTACAGAATCACCTTTTATTCGATTAGAAAATGTATGCTGGACAAAAATACAATCTATAACAAATAATTATCAAGATGTTAAGATTTGTGATTTATATGTTCAAGAAACACATAACTTTATAACTAATAGTATTTTAGTTTCTAATTCTGGCGCGATTGAACAGGATGCTGATATTGTGATGTTTATTTATAGACCTAACTATTACCGAATAGAGACGGTAAACGGTATTAACACTCAAAATTATGGTGAATTTTTGATTGAAAAAAACAGGCACGGAAAAATTGGAAAAATCAAATTTCAGCACAATGACGAGTTTACGCAATTTTATGATTATGGAACAATCTAACTTATTAATAATGAAAAAAATAGTAAAACAAATTAAAGTACCCACAGGCGATATTTGCGTGATGCGAGGAGAAAAAGGATTGTTAGAGTTTTTGTCAATAGGAGACTATGGGAAAAATGCTAATATAAAAGCGGATTTTCTTGGAATTACACGAGAAATTAACGGTGTTCCGAATGGAGAGGTTATGCCTCTCTCTGAAAAATGGGTAATAACATTATCTACACAATACGGCTGCTCTATGGGATGCAAGTTTTGTGATGTCCCAAAAGTAGGGAAAGGAATCAATGCAACAGTAAACGATTTAAAAAACCAAGTTATTCAGGCATTGCTATTACATCCCGAAATAAAATACACAAAACGATTAAACGTGCATTATGCAAGAATGGGAGAACCAACTTTTAACGATAAAGTTATTACCAATGCTTTAATGTTAGATTTTATTGTAAAAGATTATATTGGTGATAGTTTGGTACATCCTGTTGTATCAACAATGATGCCAAGAAATAATAAAAAATTAACCAATTTCTTGTTAGATTGGTGCAAATTAAAAAACGAATTTTACAAAGGAGATGCCGGACTCCAAATATCTCTTAATTCTACCAATACAAACCAACGCTTCGAGATGTTTTCTCACAATTCATTATCTATTATGGAAATATCTCAAATATGCGAATTGTTGCCGATGCCAATCGGTAGAAAATATGCCTTGAATTTTGCACTTGCAGATGACTATATTATTGATGCCGATGCGTTGGCTGTATTGTTTCCACCCGAAAAGTTTATGTGCAAAATAACGCCGTTACACCGCACAAAAAGTTGTGCCGAAAATGGCATTGTTACCACACATGGATACGAAGCATTTACACCATACAAAGACGTTGAAGAAAGGTTAAAAAATGCGGGATTTGACGTGATAGTTTTTGTTCCGTCTTATGATGAAGATGACGGATTAATTACCTGCGGAAATGCCATTTTAAGCGGAAATATTCCAACTTGTGAACACAAAGTATTAATTGATGAGTTATGAAAAATAAAGTTGAAATTTTTACAGTAGTTTCGGATTTAAGAAAATTGTTTAACATCAATGATGAAAACAATATGGCTATTCACCTCTCCTCAGGAGACAAAGACTCTTTTATGATTAATAAACAATATAAGGAGAGGTTAGAGGTAATTGATATTTTACAAGAATATTTTGCAAACAAGGTAATTATTGATGGATATTGCGAAGTTCACAATATTACTTTTGTGTTTACTACATTTGAAATTAAAAAAGGAAAGCCATGATTACACCCGAACAACTAATTAAAATTTGTCAAGAGAATGACAATCGTGAATTTGTTATGAGAGACGAAAGACCAAGAATCCTTGCATCTTTTTGTGATATATCAGATGTTGAAATTTCAACACTATTTGATTGTTGGATTAATCCGATAAAAAATGATGATATTTCAGATGCGGGAAATAAAATTTTTCAAATATGGCTTAGGAGTGATGAAGATTTTGTTGAAGACAGGAGTCCGATATCATTTATTGAAAGTAGGGTGTGGGAAAAATACAAAGATGATATTTCTACCCTTTACAAACATTATGATATGAATAGTTTTTATCACTTGTGCCGTAAAATACACTTCTATTATGTAAAAGAAAACAGAAAATCTATTGAAGACCTTTTTTTGGATACAAATGATAAATATTACCACACTACATTATGCAGGATGTTTGGTGGAAACACACAAATACAAAACGAAAAAAACAGTGGCGCGTGCGCCAACCTTAATATGATTCTAAAATATTTAGTATGGGATTTAAAATTATGGAAAAAATTAGATAAAAAGAAACTGTTAATTCCACTAACATATAAGATTACTTTGGCAGCCAAAGAATTACTAATCATTAATAACACCACAAATACATTAGCAAACTCTATTAAAATAACAGAGTTTGCAAAAGATTTGTTGGGGGAAGATGATTTTATGAAAATCTACGCAGGATTGCTTTACTATTATCAAACTAATATTCAAAAATAAAAAAATGAATAATAAATCTAATTTAGAAAACACATATAAAAATATCAAAGGAAAATTTGTAGAACCCGATTTTACAAATATTGAAGGTGATGGTATAATTATTTTAGAATATCTTAAATATTCTAAAAAAGAAATAAAAGAATTTTGTGAATCAGGAACAATCAAACCCAAAAAGAAAATAAAGAATATACTAATTAGAAAATCATCCATTAATGATAGCAGTAATAAATCCGAATTTAAATGGGACAAATTTATTATATATGAAGAACGAAACGAAATGACCCATAAACAGATTGATGAAATTATGAAAATAATAAAAGATAGACCAAAAACAAATGATATAATAACAATTAATAATTTAAAACAAACAAATGAATTATGAGCGAAACACAAATATATACACACACATTAACTAATAAATTCTCGGATGAGTATTTTGCACAAAAAACTTACTCCGGCACTATTGAATCTTCAATACTGCATCTTATTGCAGATATGTTTTCAGACGATACAACACAAATAAACGGAACAGAAATAATTTGTGAGGATATTCGCAAAGAGCGTATTGTTCAGGCAAGGGCGATGTTCTTTTGGTATCTGAATAAATGTTTGGGATATTCCCATTGGGATATTTTTCATAAATACGGTTTTTCCAACGTAAATGTATGTAACCTGATAAAGAAACACGAAGTAGATATTGAAATAAACCCNTTNATCTTTCANATACATAAATCTATATGGGATATGGGCGAAATATGGAAGAAAAACGGAGTTGTATCGGAAAAGAATATTGTTGAAGTNAATGNTAAACACAACAAAAAAATAAATAAACTAACAAAAAGACACGATGATAATTAAGAAATACGACACACTGATTTATCCATTCAAAATATGGATNGCAAAAGATGCAGACGGAGACAAGTTGAATGATATGTTTGAACTTGCAAACTCTGATAGACACCCTGATTTTAATTTTCAAATAAAACGTTTTAAAATCAT
>JGI24702J35022_10001427_pt1 | contig 14918 bp, 17 predicted proteins | sample TergutTh196P4_FD_35022 | JGI IMG/M metagenome (IMG submission 35022)
CTATACGATACCGTTGCTTATTTCTGGATAACTCTAAATTCTTTTATATTTGAACCATTACCCTTAATGTCGAATATCAGATAATAGCCATCTTCAAGCGCGATTTCACCGCTGATATTGCGATTATTAGCGTTGGTACTCAAAACAAACGCCCTACCGTCGATAACCAATGTTAAAACCTTATCGTTTAGACGCAGATTGTCGGTTTTCAAACCATTGAGCAGAATATCGGCTATATTTTCCTGTAAAAACTCTATATCCGTTTTATCAGGTGTACTTGGTAATTTCGGGATAGCTCTTGTATCAAGCAATTCGTCACAGCCCACACAATAGATACCCATAACACCATCGGTTTCAAGCGTTGCGGGCTTAATCACTTTTTCGTAAGTACCCCCCACATGATTGTTAAGGTCTTTTTCAATCGGTTCAGTATAAATATCGCCGCATATAGAACAAGTGTAGGTCATAACGCCTTTTTTCGCACAAGTGGCGTCACTTGTCACCGCGCCTGTATAATTATGACCAAAAGCTGGTATCGGCTCAGTGCGGAGGATTTCGCCGCACAGTTCGCACTTGAACGTCACAACGCCGTCGGCTTCACAGGTTGCGGGGGTCGTGATTGTTCCGCCGTCCTCAACGCAAGTATGCGTTTCTTCGCTTACAATCACATCGAAAGTCGCTGTTTTTGTTATACCGTCCTTGATATAGCTAACTATTACTGCCTGTGCCCCGATTTCAGTCAGCGTTGCACCATCTTCCGGCATTGTGGTGTAGTCAGTAATTATTCCCACGCTTTCGTCACTATACTTTGCTGTTACGGCCAAGCCGACGAGGTCAAGGGCTTCGCCCTGCATGTAAACTGTTTTGGCAGGTTCGTCAGTGATTTCAATACTGTCCAACTCAACGGGTGAAACGGTAGTTTCTATTCTTATATATTTATAATCGCCGTTATTCACAAAAGGAGTACCACCTGCTGTTGCTGAATAATATACGCCGGAACTGTCCGGGTCGTTCGTCCAATAGGTGTATGACGGCGCGATTATGTTGACCTCGCCTGATATAGCACATGTACCGCCTTGTGCAATTAGTGTTCCACCATATACATTTACAACATTTGCAGTGCTTCCCTGTGCATAGTTTAATATGCCAATATCACCGCCAATAGCTGTCACTGTTCCGTCATATATGTTTATATCGGCTGACCAGCTTTTTAACCCGATTTCACCACCCACGCAATATAAATTCCCGCCATTTATGAGAACTCCGCCGCTGACATCAACTCCAATACCCGCCTTTCCTGTGAGTGCGCTGCCAAATGCGTTTAAATTACCGCTTTCCATTTTGAGGTTTGCAGCATGAAAACCTATATACCAACTGTTGAAAAGAGCTTCATATGGGTTGTATACGGATGCGTTTAGTGTTCCGTTTCCAGTGATGGAGATATTGGCGGCGTCAATGCCATAACCAACTCCCTGAAATGAGTTTATTCCTGTAAGGTTGATGTTTTCATTGTTGAAAATTTGTATACCTCGATAAGCAGAGCCGTAATACCCTTTCTCATTGATAGCGGCATACCACTCAAAGCCGTCAAGCATAAGCGTTGACGTTTCGCTATCATATGACCATTTGTCGCCTTGACCAGTATATCGTAGCCATGGTGTGCCTTCGTCGACATACATTATTCCATCTTGGAATATCAACCCAAAAGGACTGGCTTCTCCTGCAGCAAATGCGGGAACTGAAAAGACCGGGATGAGCGTAAGCATAAGCAGGAATGCCAGCGCAAGTGATACAAATTTTTTACTTTTCATTTTCTCTCTGCTCCTTTTCTGGGGCGCAGCCCCTAAATACTGTGTTTCCATTTTACTTTTTACTTTCGTTTCATTCTGCATCAACACTATAACGACCGCATTATGACTATAACTCCAATTTGCTCTCAGGCGGTCTGCTCTCAGCATACAATTACAAATTCGTAACACCTATAAATGGCTACACGCCTTTAGGCATTAGGCTGACGTATAAGTATTTACATGAAGAATTGCAAGATAACTTGTACACATTCTATCTACAAATTTAGCAGAAAAGCATAACGAAAGCAATAGAAAAAACTTTTTATGATTCCTTTATATATGTTTATATGTTCCTGTTTCTGCTGTCATATTTCCACTTCTCTACTTCGGTTCCGCACCCTCTGCTCTGCACCGGGATTCAAAATGCTGTCCACGTTTTTCAAAACTATGCCGTATTCATTAGCTTCGCGCCGAAGTCTGCCGTATTCGTTGCGGAGCGAGCTTTTACTCACCATAAGCCTTGCGTACTCAGCTTGGAGTTTGGCGAGGTTTGGGAGCTTTCTATCTTCCCCGATGTATACCCTGAGCGCTCTGGCAGCGGCTTCATGCAGAATAATATCGCCCTCATTTTCGTGGCGGTATACAGCACTGTCCTTTGCTTTTTTCATATCGTCATAAACGGGTTTAGTCTGCTGATACGTTGTAACGTGTTTTATTAGCCCCGCCATGTCCGCAAGCCGCTTCTCAGCGGCTTTCAAAGCGTCAGCGGCGGCGTCAAAGGCGGCGGCGACTTCGCCTGTCTTGGTTTCCAAATCGCCGTACCGCAAAAGATTGTTTTCCGTGAGAAAGTTGAGGGTCTTAGCCGCCTCTTTCAAATTTTGGATTTTTTTCCAGCGGGCGAATCCCGCGCTCTGCTGCGCCGTGACGCAATTTTCTATGTCGACGATGAGGTTCACGCCGGGAGCCGGGCGCACATAGACGCGCTTAGTCGGCTTGGCGGCAATATCCTGTTCGGTGCGTTCATACTTCCCGGCTATTCGCTTGGTGATGGCTTCCTCCGTGTAATCTGCGCCGAGGGTCTTAGTCCGGGTGAAACGCTCTTGGCCGGGAGCGCGGACGGAGATATATTTACCCCGTTTGATTTCATGCCCCGACGCTTCCAGACACTTTAACAAATCCTCAAAGTCTTTCGACTGCGGTATAAACGTATCAATGGCGATTTTCAGTTTCGATTTCCAACTGCCGCCATAGTCACGGTCTGCGGCGTATTCGGCGTAGCTTTTGCCCCTGTCCTGACCCGGCTTCACAACGGATAAGCTGTATTCCTTGCATAGTTTATCGCTGAAATTACGGATTTCATAATAGCTCTGCTTATTGGAAATGTACTTTTTATAGTCAATGAAACTGGCAGCGCAAAATATTAGGTGGTTATGGATATGCCCCTTGTCGGTATGGGTAGTTAAAACGTACTCATATCGCCCTTTTGTTATCTCGTCGGCAAGGCGTTTCCCTATCTCATGCGCTTGTTCTGGCGTACTCTCCCCCGGTTCAAAAGACTGTATCAGGTGATGGGCGAGGTTATTTCCCTTATCCAACGCTTGCGACAAAGTTAGCTCAAACTCTTTGTCAGCCGTTTCATAGGAACAGCCGAAAGAAGAAACGAGCATTTTCCCGTCCGTCTTTGCGGGGTTTTGTATATAGGCGACCCTCTGTTTTAGTGCGGTCTTGACAGGCTTAATCTTAGTAACCGCCATATTTCCGCTATCCCCCTTTCCATTTCCGTTATATCCTGCTCATATATCCGACCGGTGCTGTTGACGCGCTTGGCTATCTGGTTGAAATTAACGCCGATTTTCTGCATTTCGGCGGCGACGGCTTTCAAGTCTGCATAGTCAGTCGTGACGGCGTATCCGTCGATGAGCATTTTCCGGGCATACGCTCCGAAGTTGTTTGTGCGAAGCCCGCGCATTTTGTCGGATATAAAATCCCATTCCTTTTCCGTCAGGCATACCCGCTTGACGATTCCACGCTTGCGCCCGCCCGTGTTATCGTTCAAATCATCCATAGTAAAAAACGCTCCTGTCTTTGAGTAATAACGGGGTTTGGGGGATTCCCCAAAAAAGAGGGTTCGGGAAACTTCCCGACAAGCAAACCGATGCGCCGTAGCGGATTGGTTTTCACGGCAGAGATCGCCACTTTTTCAAAGTGTGGCTACTCTGCCTATGCTTGCAAGACAACTCTCCCTACATACTACTCACCTCAAAAACACAATTTTGGCAAGGTATAACGAAGAAAACTTATATGACTATAAAAGATGTTTGGGGGGTCTTGCATAGCAAATGTAATTTGTATAATGTATCTGTGTAATCTGTGAAAAGCTATTGATTTCATTCCCACGTGAGAATATAATATTATTGATATGGGAGCGTGAGGAATATGCCTGACTATATATCAGCAACGGACACCGCCACCAAATGGGGAATTTCAAAACGCAGGGTTACATCATTATGTTCAGAGGGGCGCATACCCGGCGCATTTCAAATCGGTGCGGGTTGGGTGATTCCCGCCGACGCTGAGAAGCCCGTTGACGCACGGATAAAAAGCGGGAAATATATCAAAACCAACACAAAAAGAAAACGCACCGACAAGGGCGCGGAATATTAGCTGACGGGAGTTGAGGGAATGAGTGATACAAGCGAAAAGAAATCTCTTAACACAAGCGTCATGCAGGACAAGCTGAAAGGCGACACTTTTCCTGAAAACTGGGGCGAGTTTCTTGACGACGACATCCACGCTTTCTTTGACGAATTGATAGAATTGAAAGGCAGGAAGCGGAGCGACGTGATACGCAGGGCTAATATCTCGCGCTCATATGGCTTTCAGATAATGGAGGGGCGGCGTCGCGGCAATCGGGACTATTACCTCAGTATCGCCATTGCCCTGTCGCTTGACCTGTCAACGACACAGCGTATGTTAGCGGTTACGCGGTGCGGCGCGTTGCACCCCCTTATCAAGCGTGACGCGGCAGTGATGTTCGCTATCAACCACGGGTATGACATAGAAAAGACGTATGATTTTATGGTCAGCGTTGAAGTGCCGCCACTCGATACCGGGCTTGAGGACGAATAAAGATTTTTCGTTNGTATGCGNGGAGCAGACCGACAGAGCCAGAGCATTGGCTATACTGGCAAACAGAATGGAGCATGGTACGGTGTGGGAGTAAAATTAAGGGGTGTATCGCATGGGATTTTTTAACTCAAAACCTGACTGGATGAAAACCGATGATGAAATAAAGGGCACGAGGGATAAGAAATATGAGTTTACACAAAAAGTTGAAGCAAGGATAAAGCAAATGTCTGATGTATCCACATTGATGGAGATAGCTAAAGCATCGCCTNNTTTCTCGTTTCGGAGGGAAGCTATTTTCAGGTTAGACATATTAAAGGAACAGATTGAAGTTAAAGCGCGGCTTGAATTTTTCAAATCCATTTTGCAAAATGACAATAGAAAAGAAATAAAGGAGATTGCAAATCTACGGATTCTACACATAACGCAAGAATCCGAGAAGAAAGATTTACTTGATAAATTCGGGCATTGCAGCGAAGATGAACTATGCCGGCTCTATCAATCCGGCGAAGATAAGGGTTTAACGGACTATCTCTGGAGTAAGGCCAATGCAACTTGTACAGCGATTGTAAAATCTCGTGGGGGAAAGGTCATTCACGAACAATGGTGGGAAAGCGGAGCAGGCAAAACCTATACATATAAAACAAATAGCCGAGTGTTTTGTTTTCATTGCGGTGATTTTTTGCCGCATGATATTAAATATGACGTATCTGTCTATAATGGCGGTTTAGTTGCTGAACTCGCATATACAGGTATCGACACAATATGTAATCAATGCAAAAATGAACGCAGAGTACCGTATTCGGGATGATTTAGTCGCGTTGCGCGGTTGCGACATAGTAATAAATTTGGTATTGGGAGTTTATACTATGGCTTGCTTATTCAGTCACAAATGGAACGATTGTAAATGTGAAAAATGTGGAAAAACCCGCGATGAACAGCACGTTTGGAAAGGCTGTGTATGTTCTGTTTGTGGACAGGAAAGAAGCATTGACAAAATAACCGACCAATCTGTGCTTGCTTACATTGCAATAAATGAAAAAGTCAAACAACGTCGCGATATGGCAGTTGATATGTTGAACGACCAAGTTATGCTTGCCGAAGTAGTAAGTAAAACAGGGGACTACAAAACTTCTGGTACGGCACTCAACAAAATAAAAGACCAGACAATACTCGCCAATTTCGCAAAAAATTCAAATAGCACAGTTACTCGAATGGCGGCTGTTACGAAAATTGTTGACCAGTCCATTCTTATCGAGATTGTAAAGAACGAAAGAGTTAATGATATTCGTGTTGCGGCAGCAGAAAAAATAACCAGCCAAGATTTAGTCAAAGAGCTGTTTCCAGACTTTGTTGAAGCGAAAGCGAAAATAGATAAGGAAAAAGCAAGAATAAAAGAACAAGAGGATTGTAAACATAACTGGAATGGCAGCTATTGTGTTAAGTGTGGAGCGGCTCGTGATGATTAAAAGATAACTGTCGTAAATTGTTTAACTGTCCCTGCTCGGCAAAGCAATGGCAGTTGAACGATACCCGTGCCGCCTTTTTGTTCGTCCGTTTCGGGCTTCGTATGAACCACCCGCCTGTCGGCGTTTCGTTTCACCCTTGCCCGTGGGAAACGTGTGGAAACATGGCGAAATCAAAGAATGAAATATACAAGATAGGCGGTGAAGATATGGCTTGCATATTCGGTCACAAATGGAATGGTTGTAAGTGCGAGAAGTGCGGAGCAACCCGGGAGCATGACTATATAAAAGACGGGGAAAATGAATGGGATATATGCAAAAACTGCGATCATATAACATTCAGGAATGTACCGTTTGCTGGTTGTGCAATTGTTATGGAGAAAATTACAGACAATAAGGTATTGGAGCAGCTTTCGCAAGGAGAAGAAGATACATATGTACGATACTTCGCGGCGATTCGGCTTGATGACAAACGGACAGCAATGGAAATTGTATCAAAGGAATTTCGCGGTGTGGAGTTCGATCAAGCCCGCAGGGAAATATTTAGTCTTATAACTGACAAAAATCTTTTGATTGAAACAGCGAAAAGCCACAAACACTGGCTTTTCAGACGCGAGGCTATCTATCATATAGATAATCAGGATTTGTTGGTTGAATTGGGATATAGTGAAAGCGATGACGCTGTGCTGGATGCAATCAAGCAAAGCCTTAACGCAGAAACACAGGTACGCATTATTGAGACCCAAAACAATGGCGAGTACAACAAATTCCAAGAAAACGTCATACAAGGCTTTTTATGGAAAGCCGAAAGTGAGCCAGAAGCGGTTTTGGACGTGATTGAAAAAATTAGTACAAGATGGATTCTTGAGAGATTAGTGGAGCTTGATAACGAAATCTCACAAAAAGCCCAAAAAATATTGGATAAGCTAAAAGAGAGTGGCAACCAGTGAATTAGTGCGGTTGCGGTTGGGGGTGCATTAAATGGGGCTTTTCAAACCGGCATGGCAGAGCGATAATAAAGAAAAGGCGTTACACGCAGTTGAAAAAGAAACAGACCAAGCGGCGTTAGCGGAGATAACGAAAAATGCGCCGCTTATTGAAGTGCGTATCGCAGCAGTTGGAAAATTAACTGGGCGGTCTGTACTTGCTGATATTGCAAAAAATAACAAGGATCATACTGTGGGTGAAGCGTTAAATCGAAGAATCATAACGCTACGAACGGCAGAGATAGAAAATTTGACCAATGAGTCTGTACTTGCTGATATCGCAATGAATGATAATGATGAATACGCCCGTTGGACTGCGACAAAAAAACTGACCGATCTGACTGTTCTTGAATCTATTGCAAAAAATAACTATTATTCTGATGTCAGGAGGGCGGCAATCGAAAAGCTGGCTGAGCAAAATGTATTGGCTGATATTGCGAAAAACAGTAACAGTCTTCATGCCAAAGCCGGGGAAGCGGCGGTCCAAAAAATAATAGAACAAAATCTGCTTTGCGATGTAGCAAAGAGTACCGCAGACTGGAAAGTGCGCTTGGCGGCGGCTGAAAAAGTAACCGATCAAGCACTTATGCAAACGGTGTATGCTGATATTTGGGAAAACAATAACGTAAATGGGTCTGAAGCCTTGCGCAGGGAAGCCTTTAACAAAATAACCAATCAGCATATTTTGGCGGACATAGCCAATCGTATGAATAATTTTACGTTTAATTGGGGAGTAGCGGCAGTAGGGAGATTGACTGAGCAATCGCTGATTGCCGATGTTGCGAAAAATGCAAAAAATGAATCTGTACGTATAAGGGCGATTGAAAATCTAAACGATAAAACTATCCTCACGAGTATTGCCGAGCATGGTGTTCATGTTATGGAACGCCGTACAGCGCAAGCCAGAATGGAAAGCCTGTGATAAAAATGCAATGCAACTGCTGTAAAAAAGAAACAAGTAACGTGCCGGAGCCGTGCGTCCATGTCACCAAAGGTTTTTTGGGCGAAAAGCGGAGCGTCCATTATACTGTCACAAAAACAGGGTATAGGATTGATACAACAAATCCAATCAAGATGATACCTACTTGCGATTCTTGTTTTTTGCGAGTGAAGAACAAAGAGATTGAAACACTTTCATCATTCAAGATTATTGGAACCGTCCTTGCGGCAATCGGTGTTTTGTTTGGCCTCGTATGGCTGTTTTTCGGCGGGATTGATGTTGGCACAGAAACCGTGTCGTTTATATGCAGTATTGCAATTATTTTATTTACGTTTGTTCCCGGCATCGTCTTTTTCACTATTGGCTTTACACGGCTTAAACCAATGAAGGTGCTTTCCGACAACGAAAAGATAACGCAAAGCAAAAACAACCTGAGAGTAGTGCAAGACAAGGATTATTCCGATATATACATCCCGGTATGTATTGCAAAAAACGTAAAATATCCCGGCGATCTAAATACAAAATACAAACTGCCTGTGAATGTTGCGGAGATGGTTATGCAAGTGGCAAACCGATACTAAATTTTAGTGCAGAAAACCGGGTGATTGTTTATGGGCTTTTCCATCAATTCAGCGTTGGGAAATAGTAAAAGAGAGATAACAATAACGGTAGCCGAAAACACGCACGATCAAACAGTGATTATGGATTTCGTTTTGAATAGCAAGGGTAGTTTGCAAAAAAAGTTGTCTCTGCTTGATAAAATCACCGATGAATCCATTCATGCAGAAATTGTTAAGAAAACCAAAAATAAAGCAGTAAGAATAAAAGCGTATGAAAAAATGACCAACCAATCTATCCGTGACGAACTAATAAGGAAGCAGATACCAAAATGCAAAAATGGACAGCATAATGCGACTTTTACATATACGGAAAGCAAAAGCGCAAGCGATGTTTCTTGGATTGTAACAGTAAAAATATGCGTTTTCTGTGGGAAGAAAACCAAGGATGAAGGGTTACCGCATATTATTATTTGAGATTATGCTGTATGGTGTTTAAACCTGCGGGTATTGATATGCTTATCCCTGTTGAAAGCAAACACGAGGTGAATCCGTTTGTCCGATGTTTCCGAATTTCTACAATCATACAGCGAAACGCTCCAACAGGAGATAGTGGGCGCGGATATGCCTACTGAACTGACGGAACGGTTTACCTTTGATAGCTTTGTAAAACGGCAGGACGGGCGGGAAGTCTACTTTGTTACCCAAAAATCAGACGGACAACGCGCCGTCCTCCGCGTCACTGAGTCCGGCAGCGGCGAGAACGCCACCACCGAAAACGAAATGCTGGCAAAGCTCGACCACCCGGCGATTCCTAAAACGCTCGGCGTTTGGACGCACAACGGGCGCGGTTACTTGGTGCGGGAATACTTTGACGGTGACGACCTACATACATATATCCGAAAGCACGGTGTATTAAGCCGTGAAATGCTGACAGACGTTACCTTGCGGCTCTGCGATGTGTTGGGTTATATCCATAATCAAAACCCTGCGGTCATTCACCGGGATATTAAACCGGAAAACATCATTATTGCCGAAAAGAACAGCGTCAGGCTTATTGACTTCGGCATAGCTCGCGATTTTCGGCAGGAAGCGGATAAAGACACACAGATAGCCGGAACAAGGCCATATATGGCTCCCGAACAGTTTGGAAGCGAACAGACCGACAACCGCGCTGATATATACTCTTTGGGCGTGGTAATGATTTACATTGCTACTGGTAAAACTGATAAGCAGAACCTACGAACAATCTACCCATACAAAGAGTTGGTGTCTGTCATTGAAAAGTGCATTAAGAAAGACCGCGACCAGCGTTTTACGACGGTGGTGCAGTTGAAGCAAAGAATCCTATGGTTAAGAAGAAAAATTACGCAAAAAATCTTGATGTGCTCCGGACTGTGCGCGATTATCGCCGTTGCGTTTGCGATGGGGTTTTCTATCGGACAGGAGCAAGGTTATATAAACGGCTTTGCCAAAGGACAGGAACAGGGATATGAAAACGGCCTTGTTGTCGGGCAGGAACAGGGATATAAGAGCGGTGTAGCTTCAATAATGGATACCCCGGCTGTTATAGGCCAACCGTTTACAGAGGAAAAACTCAATGAATCTGTCACGTTCGATAGTTGGTATCTTGATATGGCAATTCGCGCCGCGTTGAACAAAGAACCGGGTGAAACGATTTACAGAAGCGACATCGTAACGAGAGTTGACGATATACGAATATACGGAACATATGTTATTCACCCAGCGTTTGATGTGAGTCTTAACAAAACACATACGGGCAAGGGGGCGGTAGTCTACACTGCAAGCGATGGTTTCATTATCAATGAACGTGGCGATATAAGCTCTCTTACGGATATACCAAACGCATATTTATTAGGGAATCTGTCGCTAACTTCACAATCCATATCCGACCTATCGCCGCTGTCGGGTATGAAATTGGAAAGAATCAATTTGAGCGATAATTATGTGGGGAATCTGCTCCCGCTGAAAGATATGGTGACGCTCCGTGAATTGGATTTATGCCAGAACCCGCTGAAAGACTTAACACCCATATCGCGCTTATTGTCGCTTGAATACCTTGACATAAGCCAAACGCAAGTGACGGACTTAACGCCACTTGTTGAACTGACAAAACTGGAAACACTAAAACTTAACTACTGCGACATAAGGGATATAAGCGTTTTGGCGAATCTCCCGAACTTGCGCGAGGTTGATGTTAGCAATACCCTCGTGACGGATTTGTCGCCGCTTATCAGGCCGAGTAATCCCGTGACGGTGCGGTGCGCCGGGGTGCCGGAGGGCGTGATTGACGAGGTGCGGAGCATGGCGGGCATTGTGGTTATTGAAGAATAGAAACTTGCAAATATTATGGAGGCGTTCACAATGGCATGTTTATTCGGACACAAATGGAACGGCTGTAAATGTGAAAAATGCGGCAAAGAACGCCCTCATGAATGGCGTGGTCGTTGCAAATGTAGTATATGCGGAGCAGTTCGGGATGAGGGACACGATTACCGCGAATATCTTGGCTATAAATGTATTAGTTGCGGAAAAGAATGTCAACACGAATGGGAAAATTGTAAGTGTAAAATATGCGGCAAACGCCGTCCATTACAGGATGAAGGTCATAATTGGAATGGCTGTAAATGCAAGTATTGTGTTGCAACACGGGACGTAGGTCATAGTTGGAATGGCTGTAAATGTTCTGTTTGTGGAAAAACGCGGGACGAGGGGCACAGCTTGAATGACTGCGGCGATTGCATTATTTGCGGCGAAACGATTCAAGACAATCATAAATGGGAGTATTCCACAATTTACGTGGGACGTGGTGATGATGCCTATTTTCATGACACGACGAGTTGCAAAAAATGCGGCAGACCAAAAAGTGAAATCAAATACTTTAGGAAAGATGAATAACTAATTGAACATATTATGAAATGTTGAAAGGTGTACATTATGGGACTATTCGATGAATCCGCATGGAACAGCCAAGATGAAATAATAGCATTGAAAGCGGTCAAGGAATTGACTGACCAACAGCTTTTAGCCGAAGTAGCAAAGAAAGCCGCTTTGGACGCAGTACGCTTTAAAGCCGCTGACAAACTGGCAGATCGAATGATGGCGAAAGAGGTATTTTTTGATTTAGCCAATCACAGCAAGGATGAAGATGTCAGATGGATGGCTTGCAACAAAGCCTACGGGGGGCATGATTTTACTAATTCCGGCGTATGTATATACTGCGATTTTTACAGCGGAAGATATGACAAGTACATTGACCACGCCGTTAGTTGTGATGAATGTCCTTCACGTAGTTGTGATGCAAGCTATGGGCATGGTATCTTTTGTTCATAGCATTTCGTTTAAGCATTTGATAAGGGTGATGAACAGTTGATAAACAGCGCGACCCGCTTCATGGAAGTGCCGAGCATCGAATATGTTTTTCTCTGGCTGGCAATTTTATCGGTAATTTTTGGGCTGTTATTTTATCGCTATACAAGCCGTTTTCTTTTTGGTGCGGGAAAAGCAGACCTTGATAGAAGTACGCGACGAAAACACAAATGGGTTTCCATCATCGTTACAGCAATTTTTGGTTATTGTCATAGTTTTACTTTTTATTTCTTAGTTTTTTATCGTTTATATACCAAGTAGCATGAGGCTTAATAATCAACTATCCCCGACGAAAACGCCGGGGATTTTTTATTTGTCTGCTCTGAGCAGACCTTATTCGCTTTTACCTGCTTACAATAGGTTTATTAGTAGAAAGATTAGGGCTTTTTCTTAGACTGTGCTATCCCGTTGGCGGTGGCTTCCATGATAATCAAATCCTTATCATCGAAGCTGTCAAGTGTTTTGTTCAGCCGTCTGCGCCTCGAACTGGTGGTAGGTTTTGCGGTCGGAAAAAAATGTTCGTCAACGGAGAGGTCAAAAAAAGTGACGAGCTTGTGAAGCACATTGAGGCTGGTATGTTGCCCCTTGTTTTCGATATTCGTCAAATAACGCGGGTCAATATCAATGATTTCGGCGACTTCATTTCTTGTCATTCGCCGTTGCAGGCGGGCTTCCTTAATTGCACGACCAAAAGGCCGGAAATCGTATAGTTTTTTGTCGGTACTCATAATAAACCCTCCAATATGATTTTACTGTTCCTGTTTTGGTTATCACAGGATTAGTAAAACGTATTAGTAGGTTTTACAAACTACATATTCTAAATTACTGCCATGCGGCAAATAAAAAAAAGCCGCTTCGTGGCGGGGTATTGCTATGACCTGTCAGCAGACGGCGGCTTATTTGATATTCAGCCGCCGTTTTCGTGTTCACACGCTAAAAAAGCTAAACGGCGACACATAAGGAGGTTGCCGCAATTCTGCCACTTGTTTGCCTGCTGCTCCGTTCGTTTTTTGACTTGTCAAAAAAAGCCCGGCTTATGTAAAGGGCAAATATACTCTGCAATGTGGTTTTTCAAGTCATATCGCAGGAATAAGCATAACGCAATGTGGGGGAAGAACCCTCTCCGACCGTGCGCTGTCCGTCAATAATAGCCAACATATCCAAGACGCGCCCCAGAGTGATTTTCACCGGGGCGTGTTTTTTGCCATAAGAAAAGATTTTGCCTTTCCACCGATCCTGTTTACGGGCATTTCAATTCCGCTACGAGAATTTATCAAAAAATTCTCGTCGGGGCTTTGCCAAAAACGCGATTTGGTAGTGAGTAGTAATAGAGGGGGTAATCTACCCGAACACCGGGCGAGAAGCCCGCCGCCCTTTCTCGGTATGCAAGACACATTCAAGGCCGGAAAGAGGGCGCGGTGGTGGCAATAGCTTTTCGCTCCGATATTAGAGACGGTCTAGCAGTAAAATTATTTTTGACTTTGCCAAAATCGTCTTTTTAGGGTGAGTAGTTATTAGAGGGGGATTCCCGTGCCTTTCCTTTCGCGGTCTGCGAAAGGAGGCTAAGTAATGAACCCAGACTTTGAGGAACACATACAGCACACCTTTGACAGCTATTGCAAAAAGATTTTGAAGTACGCCGCTCGTACCTACTTAGGCAGATTACGGAAACACAGCGAACGTGAAACACCGTTCTCAAATCTGTCATCACGGGAACTGGCGAGTTTGGCCGCTACTGATAAGTATTTTACAGACACATACTTTTTTGAACTATTTGGTTATAACGTCGGAGTTTCAGACGGCGACCTTGCCGAAGCATTGGGCGCTCTGCCCGCAGACAGGCGCGAGATTGTCCTTATGTCGTACTTCTTTGATATGACGGACAGGGAGATCGCGGAAAAGCTGAACATGGCGCGGCGTACCGTAGCGTACAAGCGTACAAGCTCATTGCGAGAACTTAAAAAAATTATGGAAAGTGGGGATTAAAGCATGAACGGAAACAAAGCGCATAGTGGCGGTAATCTACTCCCGTTCCGTGTTATAGAAACGGCTGCAAGCGGCGACGTTGACGCGATTAACACGGTTTTGAAACACTACGAGGGCTACATAATCGTCCTCTCAACAAGGCGGCTGCTCGATGATGATGGCATGGTGCATTATGTGGTGGACAACGATATTCGCCGGACGCTTGAAACAAGGCTAATCGTTAAAATCCTGCAATTTGACGTAAATCGGGCGGCATAGCCGACACGCCCGCAGGGGAGTGCGACCCCTCCGCGCTCCCCGCTTGCGGGTTGTTTGTCATTCTCTAAAAGCCCATTGGTGGCAATGAGTTTTACAGGCTGGCAAACGATAATCAGCTACACTTGGTGTTTGAAAAAGAAAGCGGCGGCTGATAACTCCCCGCAGCATAAAGCAAAACGGATACTTTCGGTTTATGCTGAGCCGTGCGGCTTGTGCGCCACGATACTTTCTCTTACAGGGAGCGGAGCGACAGACACAACGCCGTAATGGGGAGTGGCGATCTCCGGGCGAGGACACATAAACCGCACAATGATACTCCTGCCCCGTCATGGCTTGAGCGTTGGAAGCGTCGCACGCAATGAGGGCAGCCCGGTGAGAACCACGGGGGGATGAAATTTCCGTGAGGGCGCGCCCGCGCC
>JGI24702J35022_10001428_pt1 | contig 14918 bp, 7 predicted proteins | sample TergutTh196P4_FD_35022 | JGI IMG/M metagenome (IMG submission 35022)
TCGGCGATTGGCGGAGAAATAGCGGATGATTCGATGAAAATCGCGAAATGGACAGCCGTAAAAGCAGAAAATCCTGACGCTTACCGCAAAGTAACTGTTGAAGTTTTTTCTATTGATCAAATTATAAGAAGAATCTGTTTTCCGAACGCGTTCATAGTGGATTATAGAGAGGATTATTTTGATACGGAAGGAGCGGGAACGTTCGTGTTGAAAGTAAGACAGAAATACGATAAGTCTGAGCTTACAACTATCGAAGATAATAAGTGATTAATCCATTTTTTCTTTTAGCCCACGAATATAGACCCAATAGTTATTACATAAGTTCTAATGTGTTGCTGATGTAATATTGCTGGAGGTAATGAATCTGGATGAGTTCTTTTATTTAAAGCAAATAACACAAGAACGCTGGAGTATTTTGGACAGGATGCTACAGCTATATACGCATGATATCAACGAATACTTTGACTACTCGGTCGTACTTGACAATAACGGACGTTACTGTATAAAAACGGTCGAAAAATTTCTTTCTGACGGATTTGGTTATTTTATTATTATAGGCAATAAATACGCGGGTTTCGTTTTACTAAACAACAAGACAAAGCCACCAGGAGGGGTATTTATCTCAGAATTATATATCTTGCCACGTTTCCGGCAAGGCTTTTTTTATAGAAAAGTTGTCTTTAGCCTGTTTTCGGAACTGAAAGGGCATGTAGAATTTCGCGTTTTAAAGAATAATAAGCGCGCTTTGGTTCTGTTTGAATACTTAACAAAAAAATATGTTTCCAAAGTAGAAAAGACTTGTGAATGTGAAAATGAAACAGAGTTTTTTCGTTTTGCGCTGGATACAGAAAACATATTGATAAATTTGTCTGGTTACAAAATACATATTAATAATTCTCAAAAATAATTATTTGAAAGGGAGAAACAAATATAATGAAACGAGTTGTAGTATTTTTTCTAGCGGCGGCTATGCTGATTCTGACTGTACCGCCTGTCGCGATTCAAGCTGCGGGGGTCGTGATCCCGGCCAGTGGCGCTACCGTCATGATCGGGGTGCAGGACTCAATCAACCGGCAGGGTTCCGGTCAAAGCGACGACAACAGAGTTATCACCAATTCAGGCTCGCAGTCCGGATATCTACTGGAAAACTTCAGGCAGAATAACAGCGTGTCTTTCCAAATTGACGTAGAGGAAGCAGGCTATCATGAGTTCTTTGTGAGAATGGCAAGAAGCGGGAGCGGCGTGTCACGATACCGCTTGAGTGTCGTCGGAGGGGGCTCCAGGGATTTTGTTGAGATGACACAAACTGGTTCCTGGAACTCGGTTTTTAAAGAATGCAGGGTTTGCTTATGGGTTCCAGTGGGCGAGCAGACGTTTACCCTTACCAATATATATTCAAACGCTTTTAACGTTGATTGCGTCAAGGTGCGTCGTTACACTCCTGTACAAATCCCCTTGACTGGTGTTCCAGTTCAAATAGAGGCGGAATATGATTACGCGGGGGTCAACTCGAATTCAGGCCCGTATAAGTACCTTGACACCAACACACCCGCGCCTAGCAACGGATGGTATATTGGCGACTTTTTTGCTGGATCAAGCGTTTCATACAGCCTTAACGCGCCAGTTGCAGGTAGTTATGAGCTTGGACTATGGATGGCAAGCACCAATTCTGGTATGCAGTTTGAAATCTCTGGCGGCGGTGCGACGGTCCTTTCTGAGGTTATCAGCTCCACTGGTTCCTGGAGCAATTTTCAAGAGAAAAAAGTCATCTTTCCACTAAAAGCAGGAGTGACTGACATTACGATTAAAAATATGAGCGGAACTTGGAACTTGGATTACTTTAGAGTTACGCTTCTAGGCGCCGATGGGACAAACGTCGACATCACACCTTATGCGACCGTCGAAGGCGCCACATCAGGAAACGCCGGAGCGTTAACGGACGGGAACCCAGCGACGGGGTGGCTTGCAACCGGAGGCACCGGTGGGATTGGGGCTACTGAGCAAGCGGCAGTGATACGATATAACACGCCTGTTTATATTGATTCGATCGAATTATTCGATCTGCCTTCAAGCCATGTGACTGCGGGATTGCTTACGTTCAGCAATGGCGTAACCATTCCAGTTGGCGAGTTATCAACTGCGGGAATAAGTGTTCCATGTCAGCAGGAAGACGTATTTTGGGCGCGATTTGACATTATCAGCGCCACGACTGAGGATTCGGGCTTGCAGCAGATGAATCTTACAGGCTACATGAGCAGCCAGAATACCCGGCTGGATGTCAGCTTAGACGGCGTCGTTGCCACGACCGCTGGTTTGTACCATATGAAACAAATGTTAACAGGCTTCAAGATAAATGATGGGCGCTTTAGTATGGAACTCACGCAGGAAGAGGCGTTTGACGAGATACAGTTGACAGGGTTGCCGGCGGGGACAGCCAATATCTCGGTTTCTCCTAACGGACGCGCCGCTGAGAATTACGCCGTCACTCCACTCGGCGGGTTCGCGTCAATAAAACTAGGTGATATTATATATGCGTCAAACGTTGTGATTACGATTGAGGGCTTAACAGGTCAAACAGATTTGCTTGGCGTATCGCTTGTTGGGCCAATCTCTTCTATGTTGCCGAAATACAGGAATTATTACGACGTCTACATATTTGTCCGATATTGGGATTCACTGCCAGAGGACACATACCTCGCCATCAGCAATAACAATACGCTGATATACAGGGGCGTTAGCGAGGCGGCGGCGCCTTCGTCCAGATGGACGTTGATCGCCAATTCCGACGGCGATTATACCATCCGCAACGAGGACGGTAGATACATGGCTTTGACGTCAAGCTCGAACACAGTCAGTTTTGTCTCAACGCTTCCGTCAAACAATGGAGGATTGTGGACGCTTGAAACGGCACCTGCCGGGTATGTCCGCCTTGTCAATAAGCAGTATTCGACGCGCAAGATTAATATTGAAGGCCTTAGCGGAACAGCCGTCGCGTCGACAGGCGTCAGCGACTCCTGGTACAGCGCTATGTGGCAGTTCAAACAGTCGCTCCCGCCACAACCGTGGGATCACTGGTACGAGATCGGGAAAAACTCGATTATTGGGACTGCGGGAACGGCTATAGCCACATCGGACACGTCAATCATGTCAAATTCCGGCGGTTCTTACAGGACATGGACGCAAATCCCAGCTTTTAACCCAACGCAATACCCGCAGTTTACTTCAGATAACACGATGGCTAACGCCGTTTATAATCTGACAATGCAGGAAGTTTATCAAGCTTCGACGACAGGGGTTCTGCTTACCGGCGTGAACTGGACATCTGTATGGACAAGGGACACGGCGATGGCGGTGCTAAACTCGCTGGCATGGATCGTCCCCGGAATATCGGCCACGTCACTGAGGACTAAAGTCGTAGGCAACTCGAATCCAACTAACGCTAACTACCCACAAACCCTTCAGCAGGACACTGGAACAGGCGGATCATACCCAATATCAGACGATAGGATACTTATAATGGTCGCCATGTGGGAACATTACCTGGCTACTGGCAACACGACGGAATTAAGCTATTTTTATGATCTTGCCAGCAATACTATTAACCAAGATGAACATATCGTTTTCGATCCCAAGACCGGCTTATATAGAGGGGAAACAGGCGGACTTGATCACCGCGCCAAGACATATCCAAACTGGATGGCCGAGTCAACGGCGGATGGTGTTATAAATATCGCTGAAGGGAAAGCGGCCATTGTTAATGTTGTCTATGCCCGTGTGATGAATCTCATGGGCAAATCAGCGATTATCCTTGGCAAAGGGCAGGAAATCTCCGATGAATGGTTCGCCCGTTCCGCTGCGCTGACAAAGGCTATTAACGACCAACTATGGCTCCCCGAGCGCGGCATGTATGCGTCATGGCAGTATCCCGAATATATGGGCAACGTGAACGCCGACAAGGTTGACGTTATTTCAAACGGTTACGCAGTGTTATTTGACATAGCGCCACCAGAGAGGGCAGAGAGCATTCTTAACAACTATCCTCTGGTTACATACGGCGCGCCAACTGTTTGGCCGCAGAAAAACAGAGCCGAGCCAGAAGGCGATTTGATATACCACAACAAAGGCGTCTGGCCGGGCTGGGAAGTTACCCTAATGATGGGCGCCAAGGAAAAAGGACACAACCAACTAGCTGAAGAGATATGGAAATCCACTGTGCGCGCGGCAGCGATGAGCCTTACTAACAAGGAAGTAGTCAACTATTCGACGGGAGAAGGCATCCGGTCCGACCGTCAGCTCTGGTCTGTAGCGGGTACCATTTCGGGCTATTATCGCGTTTTGTTTGGCATGGTGTACGACGAGGACGGAATAAGCTTCGACCCATATATTCCGGAATGGTTGGAAGGCACATCGACCCTTCGTAACTACACATATCGCAACAGCGTATTGACGCTTACAGTAACAGGGAAGGGGGATACCCTGACGTCATTAAAGGTTGACGGGATTGACGCGCCTGTTGACTATAAACTCCCCGCAAACTCTAGTGGTGCCCACACGATCGAAATGACCGTCACAGACAGTGGCCGCCGCGATCCAGTTAATATCAAACAGATCAGCTGGGTTATCTGCCCGCAGCTCCCCGTCCTCAACTATAGCGGCGGCGTTTTAAGCTGGACGCCAAACAGCCAATATAGCTACAAACTGTGGAACGGCAGAGAGTTTATTGACGTAACAGGGAAAAACACCTATCCCGTAGATACGGAAAAATATGGCGTATACTCTATCGTGGCGGTAGCGGAAAATGGCGTAACATCTGAAATGTCAAAGCCTGTAATTGTTGCAAACGCTGACGATGCTATTAGGATAGAAGCCGAAACCGGTACTTATACGAATGGAACGTTCAGCAGCTCGACATCAAGTAACCGCTCCGGTTTTTCTGGAACGGGATATGTTATCGACAGCCGCGCCACCTCGGCAAACATGACTTTCGATGTGACAATACCAGAAGGAAAAGGCGGGGTATACCTTCTAAGCACACGGTATAACAACCCCGGTTCCGGCGATGCGTTGAGCAACAACACCTGCGGCGTGCGATCAGTATATATCGACGGCGTGGATTCCGGAACATTTGTTTTGCCTGTTCAACAAACCAGCACGGTCGGAGGTTGGGGAAGAAGCAGTTACCTGAAAACTTATCTAGCGCCGGGAGTACACAGCATAAAGGTATTCATGGACACCGGCAACTGGTATGACCGGAATATGAATATTACATCCAACAACGTCGCGTACGATTATTTCACGCTTCAACTTGTAGAGCCGATTACCGGGTTTCAGGCAGAAGTTAACCTCAGGGGCAGCAGTGGAAAAGCAACCGCCCGTTTCACGATAAGTAATGGAGACTTTGATGCGGCGCCAGTTCCCTGTTTGCTGATTTTAGCTGTTTATAACAAGGATAACCGGATGATCAGCGCTACGTCCAAAGAGGTCGTTTCTGATAAGTATTCGATTATTGAGGAATTAAGTGCTGACCTGCCCGAGGGCTGTACCGCCAAAGGGTTTATATGGGACTCGCTGACGTTCGTGCCTCTGTGCGATTCCGCCGGGATTTAAGTCAGGAGCAAAGCCTTTAGCCAGAACCAAAGGCGCAAAAACAACACCAAGATTGAGTTTTGGAATTACGTCAGTTTGACGTAATTCCAAAACTTACGAGCTATACGTCCCCTTGTATTCTGTACATTCTATTCCCACTGGCGGAGCGGCAATTGCACCATTCAGACCAGGTGTGGTCAACTAAACAAAAATCGAGCATGCTCCCATAATGGAATTTATTTTTGCGGCAATGCAGAGAGTTCCAGTGATTCTGCGATTTTGTTTTTTACACGAACAACCGTTTTCTTAGCAACTGAATCATACCCGCATTGCCGACAAATATACAACTTAAAGTAAGGGTCATAATCCATAATTCTTTTGCACTTGCTACATATTTTAGACATCAGTCAATAACCTCCATAAACTTAAAATAACCATTATATGTTACGCCTTCAAAAGGTATTTGATTAACACGCCCTGATGTAAGAATCTCTTTTGAAAACGAGTTCTATATAGGAGCTGTCCAATCCTCTAGCGATAGATTTTCCACATATTGAAACGCGCGGATGTTGTTCGTTACCAGCTTGAGTTCAAGAGCTATCGCGTGAGCGGCAATCAAAGTGTCTCGGTCGCCTATAGGTGTTCCGGCGCGTTTTAGTTTGACGCGCGTATGTCCATATTCGGCGGCGGCGCGCGTTTCAAACGGCATAATATCAACCGTCGCAAGAAAAGCGCGGAGAGTTTCCGCGTTCTTTTCAGGCTTGGCGCTGTTTTCAACGCCAAACCACAATTCAGCTTCTGTTATGGCGGAAATGGAAAGCCTGGAAGGATATTCTGCGACAAAACGGGCGCGGACAACAGCGTTATTTTTCATCGCAAATATACAAGTGTTAGTATCGAGCATGAACCTCATAATATCTGTTCCCTGTAATTAGCATGATTTGCGGCGTACTCAGCGTCCTCTTGTCTTGCTTCGAGAATCGACGCATACACATCGTTCGTCAGCGGATCGCATCGCAAAAAATTATCAAGAACCTTGTCGGACTGGTAAAGCATAACGATATCGCCAACTTTTTTGACTGTGACCTCCTCCCCGGGGAAGCGGCACGACTTCGGCAGACGGACAGCCTGACTGCCGCCGCTTGTAAACAGTTTAGCTGTTTCCATAACAATCACCTCATACAATGAAGTATATACAAGAGTATCTACAAAGTCAAGCGCTTCAAGAGTATCTACTATGTCAAGAGCTTAAAAACACAAGGGGGGACGGTTTTCCATGTTCGCGAGCGAACATAGGAGAACCGCCCCCCTTGTGCACCGCTGCTGTTAATAGACTTCAAACTGCCACATGGAGAAACCGTAGTTTGTCGCTCTCGTTAGCCCCCAGAACCTGACATACCTTGCGTCAACTGGGGTGAACGTCCGCGTGTCATTGCCGCCGGAGTTGTTGGTTACGCTCAATGCGGTTGAGAACTGATCTGCCTCCGTCGCGACGTCGATCCTATAAGATCGGGCGTATGCCGCTTCCCAGAGGATATTGATCTCCGAAATCGTATATATTGCGCCCAGATCGACGATCAGCCACTCATTGTCCGCGTAATTTGACGACCATCTTGTCGCGCCTGAACCGGATGTTGAGCGATTTCCATCGACTACATACCTTGCGTAACGCATCGTACCGCTGTCGTTTTCCTCAGAACTAGCCCATACCGTCTTATTGAGGGCCAGATTTGTTCTGGCGCGGACAGTTAATGTCACTGTTTTCTGGTTCGTAAACTTGCCGTTTGAGACGCTGAATGTTATGTCATATGATCCCACTGTGGTCGGAGTCCATGAGAACGCTCCGGTTGAAGCGTTGAGACTTGCCCCCTGCGGAAGGTTAGTCGCCGTATAAGCCACGCCAGAACCCTCGGAACCGATGTAGCCCACCGTAAAGGCGATTGCCGTTCCAGACGTTACGTTCTTTTCCTGCAGCCCGCTTATGAATATCGCCTCAGGATCAGGATCCTCGCCATATACTTCGAACTCCCAGAATGAATAACCGTACGTCGTCCCGCGACTCACGCCAACGAACCTGACATATCTTACCACCGTTAAATCAAATGACAGGATATCGACGCCGCCTGTACCGTTCGTAACTGTCGCTATCGTCGTAAAGCTGTTCGGCGCCGCCGACGTCGAAGCCTCGATCCTGTACTGGCGCCCATACGCATACTCCCAGTAAATATCGACCTCATTGATAAACTCATCCTTGCCAAGGTCAACCATCCACCATTCATCGTCTACGTAAGGCGAAGGACCCGACGCCCACCGTGTCGTATCCAGATCACCGTCGACAGCCTTTTCATGACTGCGATCCACGCTGTCGGAGCGGCTTGCCGATGTGGCTTTCATATATGCCAGATTAATTCGTTTGACTGTTATCGTGAAAGTTTTCTCGTCAAATGTAATGCCGTTTGATACTTTAAAAGTTATAGTGTGAACGCCGATATCCGACCGTTCGGGATACCACGAAAATGCGCCCGATTCAGCGTCAAAGACCGCGCCGGCAGGCAGACCGGTCGCCGAGTATTCAACGCCCGTCCCATAGTATCCATAAATCTCGGCTACGACGTCGATCGGTTGTTCGGCAAACGTTATGATATTGTATGGCTGCACCAGTTTGATATCATCTGTTGAAAGCGGCGCCCCATAAACCTCAATTTCGTTTAGCCTGTAAACAGTTGTTCCTGAAGCGACAATATTCAGCCGGATGTATCTCGCTTTCAAGGCTACTTCGAAAGCAAACGTTCTCGCCCCAGCCGCGCCGTCCGTAACTGATGTTCCCGGCGCGGTAGAGTAACTGCCCGGCTCGACTGCATATTGTATGTTGTAATTCTGAGCGAAACTGCTTGAAGGCCAGTTGAGTATAATTTTGTCGACATCAGCGGCAAAACCAAGATCAACCTCAAGCCACTTATTTCCGGATTCGCCCCTGGTTTCCCAATAAGTTGACAGGNCGCCGTCGTTAGCNTTTGTAANAGGAGCATCGCCGGAGGCGCTATTCGACGTTATGGGCCTCCTCAAGGCAAGGTTCGGGTTGCCCGGCGACCAGCCACCTATAATGCTCGCGGGTAATAGTGGAATGTAATCCTCATCCCAGAGAAATCCCTTTGCGGTATAGCCTTCCAGGTTTCCAAGCTGAGGAATATTCACAGGGCCAGAACTGATTGTCAGAGTTTGCCCCATCTGCAACGTATACTCCTCCTGACCTGATACTGTTGCGACCATTGCGCCCTTAGCGTTGTAGACTGCAACAATCGGGCGCAGTACAAGTTCCTGATTGGCGAATGACTTAACAGTGACTTCAAACGCGATGTTTCCGGGTGAAAACGAAGTAAGAACTGTGTCGTTCCTGACAAACTTTGTCCCGCTGACAAAATATGTCTCGTCAAACCCGAAACCGAGTTCCATCGGCTCGATGTTCCACCCCTCGACAAAGAACTGAGGGTCTTCGCCAAGCAAGTACTTATCATCGAATTCAATAGTGATTTCCTTCATTTCACCGGGCATAAGCGAGAAATAGTTATCCGAATAGTAGGCGGGTAGGATTTGCTGCCCGGTTTTATCGGTCAGTGACTTGACCCTTATCATTAGCGCGGGCGTGTCCATGAAGTTCGCTATTTGCGCCTTGACAAAGTTTGTGGCGCCGACTTTCTCTATGCTGTAGCTGGTTGATAAAGTGACGGACGGAAGGTCGCGGAGAGCGGCGAAATTCCTTGTGCTGGCAGTGGTTACCCAAGCGAAGTTTTCGCTAATCACATTGCCCCCGCTGTCTTTGATCCTTGTTTTAATGAAGTTTATGGCGGTCGGCGAATCCCCGGCAGCTATGACAGGCGATTTACCGATAGGATTGGTAATAACCTGGTCGGGCGCCAGATTGAACTCGTACGGCGCAATTTCGTCGAGTTTTTGCCCATTCATATCGAAACAGTCAACCTCAAGCGTCAGGTTATTGTATTGCTTGCCAGAGTTGTTGACGATCGTTATGCGCCTGTTGTATTGGTCGTATAGCGCATTGACAATTTGCCCAGCGGTTTTCAATCCGAAATACCCGGCGTTTGTGTCGAAGTAGAAATCGTATGTTTGCCATACCATCGACGGCCAAACAGACTGGCTCATCCACATCAGCATCGCGTTGCCGTTAGCTATTGTTGGGCCTTCGATCAACGCTTTATGGTTCTCATAGTTGACCATCTGCGCGACTTTGACGAAGTCGTAGACATTTGTGTATGTGCCGTAAAGGTTCATTTGATTCATGAACGCCGTGCCATTTTGAGCGGAACCGCTGGTGAAGTCATGTAGCCCCCACATTGTGCTGGGTACAGGCCACAGATTTGCTTCAGGCATCATTTTCTTTATGCTCTCGACTGCCGGAATATTCGGCATACCGCGCTCGGAATGGAAATTGGCGTTAGCATTTTGGAAATAATATGACGGCCCCTGGGCTGTATACGGGCCGTGGCCGCTCAGGGTAACGCCTTCGCTGGCTGCGGCTGAGTCGGCGACATACATGCGCGTACCGTCCAGATCCCTTACGGCTTCGCGGAGAGCAGTGTTGAGATTTGTCGGCGGAGTAAGCGAAGTTCCGGAACCTGTGTTGCTCGTTCCACCAGGAGGTTGCCCCTCGTTTCTTCCACAATAGAACGCTAATGAAGGATGCTTTCGAGCCCACATGATCTTATCGTTCGCGTTTGCCATAAACATTGCGTTGTCACGCGGGTTCGGTCCGTCAGACGGATTGGCGAGCCAGAAATCGTCGAATATCAGGATGCCATACTTATCGCACGCGTTGTAGAACTCTTCATTGCCGGTCTGCCCAACCCAATTGCGGATCATTGTGAACCCGGCCTCTTTATGCAAGCGAACGCGGATGTCGTATCCCTCGGCGTCCAGCCGCAGCATTGACTCGTCCATGCCCCAGTTACCGCCAGTGCAGTAGATCCTGGCGCCGTTTACATAAAGTTTGAATACGCCGGATGTAGTCCAACGCAGTTCGCGTATGCCGAATTTAAACGTCGTCGCGTCGGAAACCACGCCGCCTACCTCGACTGTTGTTTCGCACGTATGCAGGAACTGGTCGCCGTAACGGTTCGGCCACCAGAGCGTCGGGTTGTTGATTTCAAAAGGTATAGTGACGTTTGAGGAACCGTTTGCGGGCACTGTAACATTTTGCGAGAATTCCAAGTCGAATGGCAGGATTTTGATTTTTACCGTAGCGTTGATCGCGGCGCCGGTCGGGTTGTTGACGCCGGTGTTAAATGATAGTGTGGCTTTGGACGTATCAATGGCCGCGTCTGCTGCAGTACTGCCCCCGACGCCACTAAGATTTGTTTTAATCCACGGATCCGCGAGCTGGACCCCGCCAGAATAACTGATGAACGTATCTCCGTATATTCCGATATTCCTGCCGCGAATTGTCGGAACCCAGTCCCATCCAATGCTGGGATGGATCGTCGGGTTATCAGTGCCAAGAACGCCGCCGTTTGAGCCGGCGCTTGACTGGGAGTGTGGATCGACCGCGCCGGGGTTGTCGTTTTTATATATGTAAACAGCCAGGAAGTTGTCTTGCCCAAACTTAACTAGGTCGGTTATATCAAATTTCCCTCTGATAAACGCGCCCTCGATCCTGCCAATGTTCTCACCGTTAAAGAAGACGTCGGCTTTCCAGTTGATGTTATTGAAATTAAGCCATACCTTCTGTCCGGATTTTGCCGTTGGAATAACGAAAGAATCCCTGTACCAGAAATCGGCGGTGAAAAACGAGTCGGAAATCTGGAACTGCCAGTCCGCATAGTTTGGGTCGGGGATCGAGCCGTTGTTCAGGTAGCTTGTCAGGGCAGTGCCGGGAACGGTAGCTACAACCCAGTTCGAATCGTCGAAGGCCGCCGAGAGCTGTTCGCCCGTCGCGTACACCTCAGACGCGCGCTGCAGCTTCCAGTTACCGCCCGTTAGACGTTGCCTACCATCCGGTTCCTCGGGAGGAAGCGCTTTGGGCGTTACATAAACGTCGTTTGAGCCGAACACTTCGAATTCATACAGCTTATAGGCCGTGCCCTGTGACGCGGTGCAGTATAGCCGTATGTACCTGGCTGTCGTCTCAGCGAAGGTTACAGCCTGAGGCGAACCTCCCGCCCCGGTCGTCGTCGTGTATACTATTTTTGACCAGTCCGTGGCGTCGTCCGACACCTGGATCTGAAATGACGTCGCGTAATTCGTAGTATCCCAGTAGAGGAAAACCTGGTCGAAAGTACTCTCGCCGCCCAGGTCGACATATACATACTGGTTACCCGCGCCGGAGCTCTGCCACGAGCTGTCAAAGCTCTGTTTCGGAGTTTCGATTACGCTTACGGAATTTACATAGAGGGTCAGTTCGGCGAATTGAATCATACCGATTTCGTTATTTACATTATTTGTCTGAGTATTCCCGTTGTTTTGCGTCACTTCAAAACGGTAGGCCTTATACGCGGTGGCGTTGGTGAACGTGTACATCGACGTGGTTTGCCCCCTCGACGATGTCAGCCCGTTTGAAGTCGTACCCTGGCCTGTCCGCTGATCGACTTGGGTAAGCGTGCCATCGTCGTTTACGCCATACAAAATCCAACTGCGCGGGTCGCGGCTCGGTTGGTCATTACCCGTTGTTATCGTGTATCCGTTGACAGCTTGTTTCGCGCCGGCAGCGAACTCATACTGAACCCATGTCAGCGGGTGAAACGCCAGGTACTTGGTTCCCGCCTGACCGTCGAACGCGTATTGAACTTCCTCAGCGACGGGACTGTCGCTCCACTGTTGCGAGACGACAGGATCTATTGAACCCGCCGATGTCTTAAAAATACCGTCTGTAACGAGATGCCCGGTGTTAAAGTAATTAGCCGAACTCGAATGCCAAACCGCCCTGTTTTTCGCGATGTTTCGAATCTGCGCGTCAGCCTGGACGATTTCCTGCGGCGCGCCGCCGCCCCCAGCGGGCGCTTCGTCGAACGCAACGGTCGCGCCACCGCCGCCATCAAACACGCCGGTGCCCTCATTTGTTGCGGCGGCAAGCGTCAGCGCCTGCGCGCCAAGCTGCGTGGCAAGCAAAATCGCCGCCACAAGTAGTGTGATAAGCCTATGCTTTTTCATTTCCGGAAGACCTCCTTCATTTGCTCATTACCCATAAAACGGGTGTAAGTCATAACAACCTAAAGATTGATTGCTATCCTGTAAATAATATCATACGAATGAAAATTGCGAAAGAGCAAAAAAAGGTAATATTGCGCACGTAGTTTGGAAGAAGGAATACCGCAAACATTAGGTATAAGGCAACCTATCCCAGCTCCATCCTTGCGTCCCAGCCGATTATTCTCCGCGATACGTTATATATTTCGACAAGGCGCGCTTTGTTGAGTGAAAATTTTAATCCGATTCATTCAAGATTGTACGGATATCTCTGCCACCGTACAAAATGCGGATAACATGAACGGATTTTTTCGCGACAAGAAAAAACCCGCTGTAGTTTCCGATATTTATCCTGCGAAGCCCTCTGCTTTTCCAAGGTTCTTCTTGATAAATCGGATACCTTTCCGGTGCATTGNTGAGCGATTTTAAGCCNGACACAATCCGATTTTTCACAGTNTTTGCAATTATTGGCTCCANCAGAGTGTACGCGATATACTCATATATTCCGCGTAGATCCCACTTTGCCTCATCAGTGAGTTGAACTTTGTAAATCATGCATTGTAGTCCTCTTGCATTTCGGCTACAACATCATCGAGATCGTGCAGACGTCCTGCGCAAATATCATCATAGCCTTTTTGCAACTCAACGTTCAACGCTGCCGCACTCATTGCGCCAATTGCCGGAGGCATTCGGGCTGGTAGTTTTACGTCGAACGGAATACCTCTTTGCATAATGATTTGCCGCAGAAACAATCCGATTGCATTGGACATGGGGATTCCTAGCTCATTCAGGATTCGCTCTGCCTGATCTTTTATCTCAGGCTCAACACGAGCAAACACGTTGGATGTTCTTTGCATGTCAATCAACTCCTGACCGTTTCACTTTGACTAATTCATATTATAAGCGGTTGTACTGCTATATGCAAGCAAATGATCACCTGTAACGATAGCATACAGAAAACCAAGAAATACCGCAAACATTAGCTATATGGCAGCCTATCCCAACGCTCACCTTGCGTCACAGCCGATGATTCTCTGAGATACGTTGTATTTTTCGACAAGACGCGCCCCGTAGAGTGGAAATTTTCAAATATGCCATTTTGGCACAATTGCTATTTAAAGCGCTAAAGCGCGCCTTAGCAACTAGTACTATTATAAATATCCAAAAACAAGCAGCGGGTTAAAACCCGCTGCTTGCATAGCCCACTTCAAACCTTACTTCTTAGCCAAGTACTTACGCATGTCGATTGCGCAAGCAATCAGTATTAGGGCGCCCTTGATGATGTATTGCATATCAGAAGAGATGCTAAGCCACTGTAGCGCGACGGCAATAATCTGCAAGAGTATGACGCCCGTCACAATTCCGCTTATCTTTCCCGTACCNCCGGTAAAAGACACGCCCCCTATAACNCAAGCGGCAATAGCGTCAAGCTCTGCGTTTGCTCCGGTTGTAGGCCCGTTGGATCCAATACGCGCCGATTCAATGAAACCCGAAAACCCATAGAGGATGCCGGCTATAGTGAAAACCAAAATCGTCGTTCTCATGACAGAAACACCGGATACATTAGCAGCTTCGGGATTTGCGCCGACAGCGTACATATTTTTGCCCAGCGTCGTCTTATTCCATATAAACCACATGATCACCGTCGCGGCAATAGCGTAGAATATATAGTATGGAATTGCGGTACCCCCGATCATGACATTACCCTTCACGAACGTCTTATAATCCTCAGTCAATCCTGAAATCGGCCCGCCGCCGTTGTTCCCCAGTTGCACATACCACAGTACCATACCATATATGATGAGCTGTGTTCCCAAAGTAACGATGAAAGGATGCAGCTTGAAATTCGACGTCATAAAACCGTTGAAAACTCCGAAAATACCTCCGACTATCATCACAAGAAGCGCGACCACAACTATTGGGGGCGCAGTNAATTCNGGAAACATTTTTGCGCCGTACTGAGCTATGGGGTTTTGCAGAAGAGACGCGCTAATACAAGCGGTCAAACCAAGTAGTCTGCCTGCCGANAGGTCTGTACCAGTTAAAACGATAATTCCGCCGACTCCGAGAGCCAGGAACAAAGCTGCGCCTGTACGTCTCACAACGTCGATTATTGAGGGAAATGAAAGAAATGC
>JGI24702J35022_10001429_pt1 | contig 14917 bp, 14 predicted proteins | sample TergutTh196P4_FD_35022 | JGI IMG/M metagenome (IMG submission 35022)
ATATTCGCAAGCCTGTTGGGCCATGACACGTATCCTTTCATACGGCTCAGCTTTCTTCGTAACACGAACTCTTTGAGTTTAAGCCCAATTAAAGGTATTTTCGTTATTAATCCACCTATCCCGGATACCGGCATTTCTTTTAGAAAACTCAGCGGCGCCAGCACTAAACCCGGCGCGCCGCAATGCATCATTTCAAGAGTATTGGTACCGGGCTGGGTAATGATATAATCCGCTCTTGGCATAACAATTCCGGCGCCTTGCCGTATAGGGTTGAGATTACTTTCTTTCCACAGCTCAAGCTCGCTATCCCCGGCAAAAGGGGGAAACAGCACAACAGGCTTAAAATCTTCCCATTCATCGGTCAGGATTTTAACTATTTCCTTAATAAAATATAAGCCTTTCAACCTTATGTTTTCTCTGCTGCCGGGAAGGAAAACGACGCGATTTCCATTATAGTTTTTCCAAACGCTTATTTCTTCCTGTTCTGTCCCCTGAACTGAGTCAAGCTTAAGAGCGTCTTTTACTAAATCACCTATAACACAAGCATTGCCAATTTCGTCATTCAACTTTTCATAAGCTGTAAATACGGCTTGACATTCTTTAAGACCTTTTTTATGTCCGTATGTATAACACAAAAGAGGAGACTTTTTTGCCAGCAGTTTTCCCCAAAAAATATCGCCTCCAAGTTGAATTACACAATCAACTTTTTCCCCGGACATTTTAGCGAACGCAGTAAACGGGTTGAAAGGACCTTTAACATGACATCCTAAACGCAACGCCACATCACGCTCGCTTCCCGAAGCGTAAGGACAATACAAAAGCCAAAGCGAAACTTCATGTCCGCGTTTGCTTAATTCGTGAACTACTGGTCTTGCCCAACCCCAGAGTTCGCCGGGAGCGTTGCACACAACTCCGATTTTCATATAATCCCAACCAACTTTAATATCTGAACCGCCCAGAATGTACCGGCGTCGCGCTTCCCCATTTTTGCAATTGCGCCTTTAAGTAATTCTTCAACGTTTCTTTTTTTATCCGCGTTTTCCAGATAAGAACGGAGTTCGTTTACTATTATATCCGAGCTCATTTTCTTTCCAATTAACTCGGGGTAAACCATATTGTCGTTATTTCCTATTCCGCAAGTCAAAATATTGGGGATTGATATGCATGGGGCGTGAATCAGAGTTTTCCACACAAGCCAGCTAACGAGATTTCCATTATATACAACTACCATAAAACGCGAAAGAAGCATTGACTCTACGGAAACAGTCCCGCTGACCCCAACGGAAGCTTCCGCTATTGATAAAATCGCGCGTCCTTCTTCTTCGCAATACTCAATATTTTCACTTGCAAGACGAAGAGTTAAATTATCCCTGAGCTTTCCATGAAGCCCGGGCGCAATTGAAAATACCGGATAATAATCATATTTTCTGATTTCAAGGGCGCTTTTTATNAGTTCGTCGATATGCCAGCGGATATCATATTGCCGNCTTCCGGGCATAAAAGCTATTATCCGGCCTATATTTTCATCGAAACGCTTTATAAACGCCCGGTCAGGAGAATAATCTTTGAATACTTTAACTAACGGGTGAGCTGCCCACGCGGATTTCACTCCATTATTTGTAAGCCATTCATGTTCAAAAGAAAACAAAGGGAAACACAAATCGCAGCAAGTTCTTAGAATCTTCGTGCGCGAGCTGCGCCATGCCCACACAGTTGGAGTAACAAGGTAAATTATTTTTCCAGTAAATCCAAGCTTCCGCAGCTTACTTANAAGCGGCAGATGAAAGTCGGGGCTGTCAATTACGACCACACAAACCGGTTTCCGGGAAATAATTTCGTTCAATATTTTTTTTTGCAGTCGTAAGATCCTTGGAATGGCGGGTAAAACCTCGATTACTCCCATTAAATGTAATGATTCGTATCCCCAGACCGGTTCTCCTCCTGAATTTATNCCATGCGGACCAAGCATTCCCCAGACATCTACATCCGCAAGAGTTTGAATTGAATCAATTAATTCTCCCGCATATACGTCGCCAGACGGCTCTCCGCAGCTTACAAAAATATTCGCTTTATTCATCTTGAATTATCTGCCTTTGCAATCCCCATATTGCGATATTGTAACGTCCGGCTTTTTCAAGAACTCTATCAAATTCCAGAATGAGAGTACGTCCGGACTCAATTGCAATACAGGATAATCCCGCAACGTGCATGTTTTCAATAGTGTCAGGTCCAATTGTTGGAAAATCATAGCGTTCATCTTGATCTACCCTCATCATTTTAACGACAGTCCCCTTACGTTTTGTCATCTTTTCGCGTAATAATTCCCGCGACCGCCTTATCATCTCGTCAGTGCCTTCCATAGCNTCAACAGCTACTATAGCTTCATCCGCAACTACNAGAGATTGACCGAANGAGTATGGCAAAATNGCCTTGAGTATTCTCGCTCCATATTCCATATCCTTTTTTTCTTCNTCNTTTGGNNNACGAGCTGATANNAGTCCTTCGGGAGCAAAGCAACGGGCAACATACGAAGCGTATGGGAGCACTTTTATCCCTTCGGTTTCAAACCACGATACGACCGCCCCCAAAAGTGAATGGTCATCTTTACGGCTTCTCATGAGAATTTTTAACGATACCGGATCCAACAAAGCGGTGGGGGTATATATACTCCTTTTGGGAATCATGCCCGCCATAATCACTCTATCGACATTGTTTTCCTTCAACAATTTTAACCCAAGCGACAGTTTGAGTTTTCCAAGTTCAATGACCGGTTCGGCGAAGCCGGCCATTTTCTCAGGGTCGCAACAAATTGTAAGCGCCATCGGATGTTCTCCCTGCGATATTAATGTCTTCGCTATTTCAACCGGCAAATTGCCCTCTCCGGCAATAATAGCAACCCTCGTCATTTAATTCGCCCTTCTCACAAAATATACGCCAACAAAAAGAAATAAAGCGTTAGGCAGCCACGCGGATATGATAGGCATTAAATAGCCGGTTTCTCCTAACGCACGACATAAAGACATCATTAAATAATACCCAAAAACAATGAGCACGCTCAACCCAAAACTTGCCCCGGAACCGGAACGGGCGCGAGTCCGTCCTCCAATAGCCGCGCCGAGGACAGCCAGGACAAGGCTTGCCCATGGGATTGATATTTTATAATGAAAAGTCACTAAAAGAGAAGCCACATCAGCAATATTCATCATTTTTGCCTGATTTATATAAAGCCGTAACTCCCTGACGCTCATATCAGCGGGTTCTCGCGTGCTGCGTTCAAGGTCTTCAAGAGATAAGCTCAAGGCCAGTTTTTGACGTTCGAATTGAAACAATAGTTTAACTTCTTTGTTTTTATCTACCTCTAAAACCTGTCCGTTATCTATCCACCATTGTCCATCCTGCCATATGCCGGAAGCAGCGTTTGAAATCAACATCAAGCTCCCGTCATCTCCAAATTCCGACACCATTATGCCTTCTAAAGTTCCTTCCATAATATTAAGTTTATCCACATAAAAAACCCTACGAAGCTTGCCTTCTCTCTCTTCGCGCAAAAATATTTTATCTTTCACTAATTTTGACTGATTTTTCATAATTTCGTATTGCATAAGATTATTTGCGGCCAAAGAAGTGTAAGGAGTTATAAATTCAGTCCACAGAAAAGTAGCAACGGACACCAAAATGGACGCAATAATCACAGGTCTTAATATCCTTCTGAAAGAAATGCCCATGGATTTGATAGCAATAAGCTCGCTGTTGGCGGATAATTTACTGAAGCCAAGCAAGGACGATAGTAGAGCTGACATTGGAAGAGTAAGCCCTATAACTTCCGGTATGCGATAACAAAATAATCTTGAAACGACCCAGAATGATATTCCCCTTTGTATCATCAGGCGGGCTGCTTGAAATAAAAGATCGGCTGATACAAAAATCATCGTGAATATCAATATGCCAAAGATAAATGGTTTGCCAACTTCGCTTAATATCAGCTTATCAAGTATCAGAGGGAATACATAGTTTTTTTTGCCCAAATATGGATGTCCTCATTTCTATATTAGTATAAAAACCAGTTTAGACGATTTTTATTTTCCATGCAATCTAAACTTATCTCATTATCGCATTGAAATTATTTGCAATTTAAAAAAAACAAAGTAAAAATGAATCAAAACATGTTACAAAAGACTCATTTATAAGAATAAAGATTAAAAAATATGTTGCAATACCTAAATAAAGGATTGCTTATATTACCGTCTTCTCATTAGAATGTATATAGTTATTCTATTTGTGGAGGTAGATAAAATGACAAAAGCTGGATTGATTAATTTAATAGCGGAAAAGGTTGCACTTAAGAAGAAAGACATTGCCCCTGTAATTAATGTAGTGTTTGAGTCCATTAGCGAAGCGCTTGCAAATGGCGAAAAATGTACTTTCGTTGACTTTGGTGTATTTGAAGTAAGGCATCGCGCGGCTCGCGAAGGAAGAAATCCTCAGAATCCAAAAGTTATAGTCAAGATACCTGCTAAAAAAGTGCCAGTTTTCAGACCAGGAAAAGGACTAAAAGAAAAAGTCCAAGCTTCGGTCCAAAAGAAAGGAGCAGGGAAAAAACCCCGCAAGTAGTAGCTTCCCAGGTAAGTAGTAAGTAGTGAATTAAAAATTACTTAAGTTTAGTAGAAAAAGACGCCTGAAAATGTAGAACGGCGTCTTTGTTTGTTTTGAGTATACGTTTGTTTTTGAGTGAACTCGCTTCGCCAGGGGGATTCGGTGGGGGTCTGTTGCACTCCCTCGCCGAATCCGTTGCGCGGCGGTTTTGAAAGGTAGCGTATATGTTCAGGATTCATCCTCCCACGCCAGCGATGAAATCTCCTTAAAAACAACACATGTATTCCATAAAACTCACACATATAATTGGTAATCTTTAAAGCAAGTTAAACATAGTTGAACAGTTTAAAACAAAATCAGCGTAAGAATTCAAGCTATTTTCATTAATACTGGAATCAGGAGGCCCCCTATTAAATATAAATGATTCGATTTAGTCAGGTTAGATTAGATTAATGTGAACATCAGGCAATAGTATATTGAAGAATTAGAACATTATTTGTCTTTGAAATAAATCAGCCTCCTGATACAGTATCATCTACTTCGCCTCCTTCAAAAAAAGCGCCGCTAAGAAATTAGCGGCGCTTTTTTATCCGTATTCAAGTTCTGTTACATTATTTATTCATTTTTAAATCCCAATACCCGGTTTTATCTCTCGCCGACACGCCCGACAATTCCACTTTCTTTGAGGCGCCTGATGTTGTTCCTGACGTTACGTTCAGTGATTTTCAGCCTGAGGGCCATCTCTTTCGCCGTTATTTTAGGATTTTCTCTCATCATAAGAACGATGTACCTTTGAGTGTCGCTTACTTTATTGTTTACCCTGTCGTTTACGTTGTTATTTACCATGTCGTTTACCCTGTCGCTTACGTTGTTATTTACCCTGTCGTCAATAGAAACATCCAGTTTTGCCGTCACTGGAGGCAAAACCTTGCGCAAAAGGGAAAGTAACTACCAAAAAATGAATCTGCTATAATCTTTTCATTGCTAATCCGGAGGCGTCTATTATAAAATGACAAATAAAGATATGAATAATGATATAAAAAATGATGAGAATACTTTATCTATTCCTGTTGTTATAGCTTTACTTTCAGTTTATTTTTTCTGGGGAACAACCTATCTGGCGATGAAATTTGCTATTGAGACTTTTCCTCCCTATATTATGCTTGCCATACGGTTTGGAACCGCAGGGGCAATTATGTATATGATCCTCAGGCTGTGTAAAGTTGAAGCTCCAACAAAAAGTCAATGGAAATCTGCGGCTATAACCGGAGGAATTTTATTATTTTTGTCGACCGGAAGTATAAACTTTGCGCAATCAACCGTCCCATCNAACATAGCCGCTACTTTAACTGCCGCCGTTCCACTGTGGATAGCTCTTTTTCAATGGACGATTTTCAAACAGGGTTATCCCGGAATTTGGACAAGCGTTGGGCTTATTTTAGGGTTTATAGGAGTGGCCATACTTGTCAGCGCATCCGGAAGCAAAGAAAGCGGCGGAGCTCTATGGGGATATTTTTTACTGATATTTGCCGCCTCCATGTGGGCTATCGGTTCGCTTCTTTCAAGCGCACTAGACATCCCAAAATCACCCCTTATGGCAATTTCAGCGCAGATGATGTTTGGCGCGCTTTTTTGTTTTATTGCCGGAGCGCTCCGGGGAGAAATTTACGATATAAATGTTGCCAGTTTATCTGCGCGTTCCATATTAGCGTTACTATATCTGATAGTTTTTGGCTCTTTTATCGGATATACTGCATATATCTGGCTGATAAGAAATACTTCCCCAACGCTTGCTTCTACATACGCATACGTAAACCCTGTCGTTGCAATTATATTGGGCTGGATACTAGCCGGAGAGAAGCTCACAGCACAGGAAATTGCCGCCGTATTTATCATCTTAGTTGCAGTTATCGCAATAATAAAGGCAAATACAAAAGTGAAAAAGCGAATTAAAGAATCTGAGTAGAGTATCTTCTGCGGAGCAGCCTTAATACTGAAACAACAGCGCCCGGTTCTATCTGATACGTCTTGATTAAGCGCAATATAACGTTCGGATTAAAGGGCACGGCAAACAGAACTTGTTCAGTAATACTTATAGAGCAGCAGCATAATGTCTGCTATAATTATTTTGTAAGCTGTGGGCGGTGATTATTGGCTGGACTACTCCTCGAAATGAGAGGAGGTGAAAGCCTATGACGGTGTTTGAAGCATTAATGATTACCTTGACTTTCGGGTTGGTTGTTATAGCAATAATAACGAGCATAAAAAAATAAGCCGCCCTATGGTAAGGATTGGCTTATTTTTTTAAGAAATAATCTTAATTAAGTCTAGCCATTCACCGCCAAACAGCTTACGGCTTGAGAGGACGTTAGCGCGTCCTCTCTTGTTTATTATTACCATTTATTCAAAATAAGTCAATACGCTTATCCGATATTGCAGTAGATTGGCTTTCCCGTCGTGATGTCGTAATTTGTGTGTTGGCAATTTCCCTGCGTTCGTATGCTTTACGCGAAATCATCTCCCGCAGCTTGTCTCTGCCGACAAGTCCACGCGATGCTTCGCTTAAATAAAACAGCTTTGCTTCATTCGTTTTTAAAGGTAATATTTCAACGATATGCGCCCAGCTCAAATGTGTAGCGGACAGCGACACAATTTCAAAATCAGAAAATTGTTCAGCAAACTGCATCATACGGCGCAGATTGCGGGCTTCAAAACTTTGCCCATATCTTTGTGTCAATTGTGTAGCAAGTCGCGACACAATTTGCTTGCCGTATTCAGCGCGTTTGTTCTGTAAAACTTCTACGTTGATACGCTTGCCGATTTTCCAAAATAATGTAACAGTCGCGCTGTTGGCTTGCGCATAGATAACGTGGCGGCTCTGTTCTATCAGCGCGGATATTTCGTTAAATAAAATGCTATCGGGATTCATCAATTCCATTCCAAACAACCTCGCTCATTTATGGTTTGCGTGCGGTTTTTTTATTCCTGTGCGCGTCGGTTTCCTGCATCGTCCGGGGTTACCCATGAATTAGAATACTGGCTTACACCGTCAATCCTTTTCTCGCCACATAGTTTCTGAACCTGGCGCTCTGAAATATCTCAACGTGTAGCCGTTTCTTTTACACTCATAGTTCATTATCAACGCACTACTCAAGAGTCGAAATAAAAACCTGCCTATATTACATTCGCCCCGTCGTCATATATTCAACGTCCCGTAAAACCTTTCCCTTTTGGGAGGCGCTCTAAATAAAGTTCCGGCGAACGCCCCGCATTGAGGCGCGCTTTTAAGGCTTCAACCACCACCATGTTCTCGAAAAGCCCGCCAAAAAGAGGATCGCGCGCAACCTTCGCGGCGTCACCAAAGCCACGGAAATAATCGGCCCGCGCGCCGCCGTCGGAGCTATAGCCGGGCAGCGCGGTCAGCATAAACATGCATATAAATATTGCCGTTAGTTTTTTCATGAAAACTCCCCCAATTTTATAAAATGCGGTCTAAACTCCCTGCGTCCGGTTATACTCCGCGAACCGACACGCTAAAATTTCATAATTCAGTATAACAAAATATTACGAGGGTTTCCACGTCCTCGCATATTTCCTCAGTCTTTGCAGGTTCGATTCCGGCAGACGCGGGTTATTTTTATCATACTCTGTTTTTTGGTCTTGTATGTTAAACAGTGAGAAGCGCAGCGCCGAGCCGGAAATTTCCCACTGGAGGGACAAGTGCGCTTGGCGGCCTTCGCCTTTCTCTCTCTTGCGCAAAAATATAGAGATTTGTTGTAATAATGCTGGAATTGCAAAACACATAATAATGCGAGTAATTCAAACGACTTAACGCTTATTGCGAGTGCTGTTATTCAACGCTCCGCGTTACAAAAACTCACTTACGTCGTGCAGAAGGTAGATGAGGGAAGAGGGATCCTTAATAACCTCCACTATTTGAAAGATTTTACAAGAGTGTTGAATGAATCCAATGTTCCATACCTCGAAATAACCTACGACCGTGACATGAACGGCTCAGTGGGCTTGAGCGAAAAAACCGCCAAAGGAAGANCCGTGGCTCTGGGCAGATAGGGGAGAATGACGAAATACTTGAGAAAGTTTGTGGTTTGGATTTGGTATTAAGCTGATAAAATATGCAGAATAAATATTGTACTGATAAAACGTTGCTTGACGAATGTAGAATGGAATGGTAGCGCGTAGGAACGGGGTTATTCACGAGCGAAACGCCCCAAAAAAATATAAAGAGAAAGAAGGATAGCAGCCGCCATGAAAAATCGTATTCTTTTTACTGTACTTGTATTGTCCATGCTTCTCCTGATTACCGCCGCGCCCGTGTCCGCCGCTACGGAAATCAAGGTGATATTGGACGGCACATCGGTAGCATTCGCACCTACGCCGGAACCTGTAACACCAGAACCAGAACCGACAACGCCACCGGAGCTAAAACCGGCAAGTGTAGAGATTGACCAAAGATTATTAGGTCAATGGGGTGTAACGACGGGGTCAACGCCAATACGATATACATATCAGTTTAACGTCGATGGAACATTTTTTATGGTCAGATCTGTAGGCACAAGTACTACAGCTACATTTTATACATCTAACGGTGTAGTATATCTGAAAAACGTTATTACTACTTATCGAGAAGACGCAACTCCACTTGTAGACAAAGAAAGCGAATATTCGTTTGGAACAGATCAGTATGGCGAATATGTACTAATCGCTGTGTTTAGTACAAGTGAAAATATACCGGATTCTAATCCTGTATACAAATTTCGCAAATGAAAAAAGATAGCTTGCAGTAAGATATACCGTTTTGTGGTTGTTCTGTTAAACTTCATGTTGTTTTTGCTCGAAGTCTTTCTATTGCAAAAAAGAAGTATGTTATTGTTTTCTAAACTTCATGCCACTACTAATATCTCGATTTTCACCAAGATAGTTCATATGGCAAACTAAAAGATAGCCTCCCATTTCGTCACTACCGAACTCGTATTCAAACACAATATCATCATATGGAGTACGTTCTCCAACCGTATCAATAGCATTAATTTCAGAAAAATATATCTTTCCGTTTGAAGTCCTATATTTTCCATCTGCACCTCCACCACCCGACCCTAAGCGTCGGAAGTATTCAAAACTGCCGTCCTCATGGAAGAAATAATCATAAAAGAAATTTGTTGCCCAATGTTGCCAATGTCCCACCAAATTAGAATCAACATTTCCGCTCGGTACGGCTTCCGCCCAGCAGCCAGACAGTATCGTCAGGAGCATACATACGCACAATAACAACGAGATTATTCTTTTCACGCGATTTCCCCTCCATGTTAATTTTCTAAATTATAGCGGCGAACAGAGCGAAAGAAAGGCTTTTTGTACATATTAAATAAAAGGGCAAAAAATAATGCAGGACTATTTTCAAACCCTGCATTATATTGCAGTTATTCCTGCACTCTTTTTAAGCCCCAAGTATAGTCACGAGCCCATTCAGTAACAAAACTGTTGGCATCAATAATATTCAACTCATCGTCCCTGTCACTCCAACTCTCCCAGTGGCCATAGGCGCTTGTATAGGCACTGTACAGGGTATGATTTGGGTCGGTTAGTTCCTCTATCTCGCTTCTCGAACCAGTTTGTACTATATTTTTTATTTGTCTATAATTGCTACCGTAATTTGGAGTGCGTGATAATACACTACGTGAGTTCATTACAAACCCGGTCACGTCATAGACTTTCAGCGTGCTGCCATTCAAACGATACTTTCCCAAAGTCACATCTATTATTCTTTCGTCAGAATATTCTCTTATCCCGATGTGGATAACACTACCGTCTGTGTAGAAGATTTGACATACGGCCCAATCACTACGCTTATGAACACTCGTGTCATCTTGCCGCCACATACCAACAATCCAGCTTGTAGGCGTGTCTGATGAATCGGTTTGCGACTGTCCGCTGTCGGTGGAGTCGGGTGCGCCGCTGCTCGGCGCGGCTTCCGCCCAATAGCCGGACAGCGCCGCCAGCATAAACACGCATAAAAATATTGCCGTTAGTTTTTTCATAAAAATTCCCCCATTTTTATAAAATGCGGTCTAAACTCCCTGCGTCCGGTTATACTCCGCGAACCGACACGCTAAAACTTCATAATTCAGTATAACAAAATATTACGAGGGTTTCCACGTCCTCGCATATTTCCTCAGTCTTTTCAGGTTCGATTCCGGCAGCTCGGATCAGCTATATCATACTCTGTTTTGGGTCTTGTATGTTCCACCGTGAGAAGCGTAGCACCGATTACGCTGGAAATATAAAAAACACGCAGTCAAAAAATTTGCTATACTATATACTACAATCAGGCTATTGAAGCTTTTATTAGGGCCTGATTAATTGATGTGAGGTGATAGTTTATGGCAAATTATCGCTCCAACTATAGTAAGAAACTGCTCATCATCGCGGGAGCGGCGAAGCTGGGCGTTATCGCGCTGACTGCTGCGCTCGTCATCACCGGCGTGGTTGGACTGTCAGGCAAGGCTTACGGTAGCGACGTGAACATGGGCGGCGCATCGGCAGCGCCCACTTCTGCACCGACGACGGAGCCAACACCAACGCAAACTCCTACGCCGGAGCAGACAACGCCGTCGAGTGGGGGCAACAGTCCGATTGTTGGGATGTGGCGTAGCGAAATACACGTTGGCGCACCATATACTACTGTTGGGGTTGTATTTTTTAATGCTGACGGTACATATTCAGCTATACGATTTCGGGAAGACCGGTTTTATGGGGAAAAAGGAGAGTACAGCTTTAATGGCAACTCTCTTGAAATATATAATTTGTCACGATTTCAAATATTCATAAGTTATTTATCAAATGATTATCCGGGAGATTTAAGAAAATGTTGGGATATAATAGGTACTGGGACAAGAAGCGATGTATTGGAAATTATTGACCTAAACCATTCAATATGGCAGCATTATTCTGGCAAAGTTGACTGGATGGACGCTGATAGTTTGACACGAACGATTAAATGGATTGACGACACCCATATGGACTATACGAGTGGTCTCATCAACCCCTTTGAACTGGTTCCATGAATAAAATACAGTACGTGCAATATAGGCTGATTCAAAAGAAAGGGCGATGAGCATATATTACTGATCTGTTATAGCTGAAGGTAGTGCCTCAAATTTTGTGTAAAGTCCCCAACGCCGCTCTGATTTGTTTCTTAGAGCTTTTCAAATCTGTCTAATCCGGTTACTGTATCACCTTCGATAGCTATTGGTATATTATGACCTCGACTTACCATCCAGATGGCTAAGTATTCTGTGCCGCTATCATATGTTCCAAATTTATAGTCTGATACTATATCAGGTCTTGTTTGTATCTCTGATATACTAGCATCTGCAGCAACTCTCCACCAAGATATGTTCGTAAAATAAACCCTTCCTTTGGACGTAGAATAATTGCCCTGATATACTTCTCCACCTTCGGTAGTTGTGAGTTTAAATGTACCATCTTCGTTAAAATAATAATACACTAAAATACTCGTATAATTAGGGAGTGGTATAAAACATTGCCAAATCCCCACAAGCTTCGGGTCAATCTCTCCGCCAGACGGTGACAGCGACGGTGGTGGCTGTGGAGTCGGTTGTGTGTTAGTAGTTGGTTTTACACGTTCAAAGTTATCCGTCGGCAAAACCACACCATTTCTGGAGAAGGTTGTTTCAACTTCTATATGACCACTATCTATTAAGGAGAACAAGTAGCTTTCGTCCTCATTTTTTATTCCGTTCCTCATCACACTATGGTCATTACCAGAAATTGTGCCGCTAAGCGTCCCTTTGTCGTAACCATCTTTCGTTGCGTCATAAGTCCCTGTAACTGTGTTTCCGTTTTGTGTTAATACAAGCGTTCCCCAGTCTGATCCAAAAAGCGATGTTTTTTTGCTTTCCCATGTACCTGTCCATGGATTATTTGCGCTCTGTTGCGGCGTAGGCGCTGCCGATGTGTCGCCCATCGTGACTGAGCCGGTAGCTTCAACCGCGCCGCCGCTCGACGCGGCTTCCGTCCAGCGCCCGGACAGCACCGTCAGCATAAGCACACATAAAAATATTGCGGCTATTTTTTTCATACAAACTCCGTCATTTTTAAAAATGCGGTCTAAACTCCCTGCGTCCGGTTATACTCCACTAACCAACACGCAAAAATTTCTTAATGTCAGTATAGCAAAGTGTTACGAAGGTTGCCAATAACCCCGTATATTTCCCCTCAGAGGGGAAATTTGGGCAGGCCGAATCGCTTCGCGGAACCTGCTGTCCGGTGGCCTTCTCATGCCTTGGTAAACATCAAAGCCAAACTTTTTATATACGATGCCCATTAAAAAAACGCACAGTTAAGAAAAAATCTACTATAATTAATCAGGCTGTTGAGCCTTTTGCGAAGGACTGACTAATCTATGTGAGGTGATAGTTTATGGCAAATTATCGCTCCAACTATAGTAAGAAACCGCCCATCATTGCGGGAGCGGCGAAGCTGGGCGTGATCGCGCTGGCTACGGCGCTCGTCATCACCGGCGTGGTTGGACTGTCAGGCAAGGCTTACGGTAGAGACGGAATACAAGTCGGCGTTTCCGGCGCCGGCGTCGTTGAACTTTCGGACAAGGCTCCGCCGGAACCGACGCAAGCGCCAACTACGCCATCAAATACAGGCGACGACGCTGTTTCCATGAACGCGCTCGTTGGTACTTGGGGCTATCGTAGCGGCGGTTCAGAACATTTTTATTGGAATTTTAACGCTGACGGAAGCTTTGCGTATTATAGGGCTTCAAATGTTGAAACCGGCAGTTGGTTCACAAGGCACGAGACCTTTACAAAGGGAAAATACCACGTGAAAGACTATGTTATAGAATTTTATGACTGTCATAGGGATTCTCACTCAGGGGCTTCATGGAAATATTTTAGTGTTGGTTCATACCTCGCTTTGCAGTATGACATCCCGTTTGATACACCCTTAGAAGCTCCGAAAGAAACGGATAATGTATCTATGATGTTCGAGTTCACAGACTCTATGACTCTGCGTATCATAAGTGACTGTGGCATTGTTTGGGGAAACTATGACATAGCTTTCCAATATATGGCAAATAGCCACAATGTAGCCATTCCGACACATCGTATACCAGTTACTGACCTTACGTGGCCAACAGATAAACTTCCGCCGGAGGTGCTGGAATATACCAGCGGAAGCATCCGAGAAATAGACGATACCAGTCACAACAGGACAGTCCATATCTACATTGAAAGAACGACACGTGAGGCTTTGGTGGACTACGGCAAACGTCTGATACAATCGGGATGGGAACGCGGAGCTTTCACGGATTTACTTGACGGGACAGGTGATACACTATGGTTGGACAAGGGCGGAATCCATCTTCACCTCAATATGAGTAGAGATGATTTTATAGAAATTGCATTCTGGTATGGGATCGGATTTGAGAAGTACTGGTAAGACAAAGTAACAAATATTCAAGGATAGGGAGAAAAAACAAAACACAAGGGGCGGTTATCTTGTGTTGGCTGAACATACATAATATGACATATTTCGGATTACAGCTACACCCTATTTGAGGCAACGTACAAACAAAAAACGGGCAACACCGTGGAGAAGCCGAGAGACTATTACTCGTTTGTAATGATGACAGGCGACGACTCGCTGTCATTCGTAGGCGCATTCTTGGCTGACTAATGCCCAATATATCAGTCTGCCCGCATTCCTGTGGTTATCAAAATACAAAGTTGTTTAAATATCCACTATTATGTTTATGGTGTAATATATGGACTTTAAAAAAGTAGTTTTTCAGCACCATCACAGCACCAGGGCGGCGCCTTTAACAATTGTTATTATGTAGCTTAGAAACCGGTGTTTTATTTTTATATGAAGCGGTGGAAGTGTCAATTTCCAAAAAAATACTGATTGGGTAAAACTCAGCATCAGGTTACGCATACAAATAATCAAAAATTGGACTGTTACTAAAGCGGGCGAGACGCCCGCGCTCCCATAATAGAAAAAAACTCATTTTCCAGTTGGAAAATGAGTTTTTTGCTGTAATGTCAAGGGCATTTTGTTTCTTTCCAGGGCAATCGCATAAAAACATTAACAATAGCGGGGCTGAAAGGACGAGAGAATTTCGTCCCTTCGGGACTCTTATTTCATGTTAATTTGCGTAGTATATTGTCCTTTACACACGAAGGATAAACAATAGAAAACTGCATTATTATGCAATCTCCAAATACATGATTTTCTTGTTATTATCGACTTTTTGAAGTTTCCAATTTATTTC
>JGI24702J35022_10001430_pt1 | contig 14912 bp, 9 predicted proteins | sample TergutTh196P4_FD_35022 | JGI IMG/M metagenome (IMG submission 35022)
GCCTTTACTGTTGAAGAATTGAAAAACGAACTCAATGTATCCCTCCCTGCCGTAAGACAAAACTTATTCAGGTTGAAATTAAAAAACGAGATTGCGCTTATCCGTCAAGGTTTTTATGTGATAATCCCGCCTGAATACTCAAAACAGGGGATCCTGCCTCCTTATCTTTATATTGATGATTTGATGAAGTCGCTTGACAAGCCTTATTACATCGGCTTATTATCGGCAGCGGCGCTTCCTGGGGCAGCACATCAGCAACCCATGGGATATACTGTTATTACTCAAAGTCCTGCACCCCGAAGTGTTGAAAAACTGAAAATAATTTTCTATTCCAGGCAGGAATTTTTGAAAGATGGCATCATTCAGAAAAAAAGTNCTGCCGGATACATCCATGTTTCATCACCGGAACTGACTGCATTGGATTTTTTTGAATATATCCACAAATTCGGGATAAATCGCATTACAACCATCTTAATGGAGTTATCGGAAGAAATGAAGCCGTCGCTTCTTCTGAAAATAGCCGGACAATATCCCAATACGGCAGCCATACAGCGATTGGGATATCTATTAGACAGGGTGGTTTCAAATCAAAAATTGTCGGATGCACTTTGGAGAGTTTTAAACAAAAGAACATATTTTCCTGTTCCACTTTCGCCTCAAAAAGGGAAAAAAGGAGAAATGGACAGTCGATGGAAAGTGATTAAAAACATGGAAATAGAAAGCGATATATGATACCGCAACGATACATCGAACAATGGAGAGCCGTTGTGCCATGGACGTTGGACGCACAGGTGGAACAGGATTTGGTTATCGCCCGGGCTATCATCGAAATCTATTCGGACGAATTATTAAAACAATCATTGGCTTTCCGGGGCGGAACTGCTTTACACAAGTTGTACCTGACCCCCCAAGTCCGTTACAGTGAGGACATAGACCTGGTGCAAATCAATGCTGAGCCAATTAATCCAATATTAAAACGGTTACGGGAAAGATTGGCTTTTCTCGGAACAAAACGGACTGTAAAACAGAAAGTTCACAACAATACGGTTATCTATCGTTTTGATTCTGAAATGCAGCCCATCAGCAATATGCGATTAAAGATTGAAATCAACACGCGCGAACATTTCAATATATTAGGATTGAAAGAAATACCATACGAAGTAAATAATGGCTGGTTTTCAGGGCAATGTTCTATAACAGGATATGAGATAGAAGAATTGTTAAGTACAAAACTCAAGGCATTGTATCAACGCAAGAAAGGTCGTGATTTGTTCGATTTGTATTGGGCGTTGACGCATTTAGACATTGATACGGAAAAAGTTATGCATTGCTATAACGTCCATATAAAAAAAGCAGTGGAAAAACCACCTACCCAAAAACAGTTTCTTGCAAACATGAACGAAAAGATGACGGATAAGGATTTCTTGGAAGATATTCGTTTGGTTTTGAAGCAAGGGGTTGAGTATGTTAATGAGATGGCTTGGAAGTTGGTGAGTAAAGAGTTGGTAGAAAGAATATTATAAAGAAAAAGACCGCGAACGACAACGCAAGAAAGATCAAAAGGAAAAGGAACGGCTCAACAAACAACGCCTCAAAGAACGCGAAGCCCAACGCCGCGCCGATCAAAAAGCCAAAACCACAGCGGCCAAGGTGGCTTCAAAACAATAATAAAATGTGTCATGCACCCACAAGCGAGAGTGATATATAGTTGCCATCGGTAGTATCACCACCACACCTGTTTTCCGTCTTCGTAGGTGAAAGGACGTTCATCCCTGCCACGTGTATTTCGTTTTATCCGGCATATGCTGAAACAAACCGTCTGTTCCGATCACTTTTATCTTCTTGTAATACAAGCAAATAACTTTTGATTTATTTTCGTACGTAGAGATGTGGCAAGTAGTGGTTATAAATCCAGTTCAAATAAGTCTATATAATAAATATCATCAGTATTTGTGTCTATAGTATAGAGTCTGTTTCTAACCGGATCAAACCAAATTCGCAAAAAAGAACGATCGGTTACAAGTTCATAAATTTGTTTCCCGCTCCAGTCAAAAACATGAATTCTATTGAAAAAAGGCACTTCATCGCCAATGCGATCATTCCACATCTCTTTACCCCAATAGGTTGCATAAATATAATTATTGTCTGCGTGAATATTAAAATAATATATATTCATCGAATTTATTTCTGTGTCATTTTGGAAAAAAGAAAAATCAGGGCTATTCTTCATGCGGTAACCAACAACATGACCCGTATGCGTATCTAAGATGTTTATTTGAGGTAGATACCTCATGGCTTGCGCAATTTTTGAACCATCCGGCTTAATAACATCCCATGTATAAAAAGAGTATTCCAACTTCGTAGCATCCTTGTTTCGCAATAATGGTTCTTTATATATGAGGTATTTACGTATCACCTCTTGTGTGCTAATTGTTCGTTTTTCATAAAACGGCGTTGTCGCTTCTTCTCTATTCAAAATATCTGAAGGCCTGTTAACATATAAAATATCATCGGGTTGATAGAAAAGAAAGAAGTAGCGATTTTTCTCATATGTCACAATCGTATCATATACAGTCATTCCTTTTTCAATAGATTGGCTAATATTCCATAAAAATAATCGGCTTTGGTTATATCCCCATAAAAAGGTACATAGATCGTTTTCTTTCTTAAAAAGCTGAAAAATGCAATTCACAGAGGATGCTTCTCTGGGTCCTTGGCCTTTTTCACAAAATAATCCTATTTCTTTTCCTGTGTCCAAATTGATTATGCTAAAAAAATGATCCTGATATTTCGGACTCCAACAAATTAATAATGAATCATATACTGCTATCATTCCAGTTTGGATTCCATCGTCCAGCGAAACGGATTTACTTGTTACATTTTTAATAATCTTATGACTATCATCGAAATATTGAATATCTCCATTAAAATAATCGCTGTCTATGTTTCTATTACAACAAACTAAAAGGCTGATTATAACAAATATTGTTGTTGCTAAATATAATTTATTCATATAATTAGTTGTTTTGATATACCAAAATTTGTAATTGACTTACAGCTTTTTTCCTTGTGTTAGTTTACTGTACCTTTCTATTTTCTTATCACATTTACCTACAAATATAAGAAGAAATAATTTAATCACCATTTTTTTGAACAAAAAATAGTTTTAGGCCGTATGATAGTTTTGTTTTCCGTTATCTGCCAAAATTGTTGTACATTTGCATTATAAATGTAATTTATGAGGTGTCAGGACATACGAATATCGGAATATAATTATCAATTGCCGGATGAGCGGATAGCTAAATATCCGCTTTCGCGACGGGATTTATCTAAGTTGCTTATTTACAGGCAGGGTGAAATCAGGGAGGATAGGTTTGAGCGATTACCATCCTATTTGCCCGACAAATCGCTGTTGGTATTTAATAACACCCGCGTTATCCGGGCGCGTTTGCTTTTCCGCAAACCGACCGGCGCATTAATCGAAATCTTCTGCTTGGAGCCGGCCATACCTGCAGATTATGTATTAAACTTTCAGCAGACCCAACAATGTAGTTGGTATTGCCTTGTCGGAAACCTGAAAAAATGGAAAGGAGGTGTTTTGCAACAAACGGTACAGATAAATGACGATCCCATCGCGTTTTCGGCCGAATTAAAAGTCACATATGGTGAAATACATCTGATTTCTTTTGCATGGGATCACCCGTCGTGTACTTTTGCCGAACTGTTAGAGGTTGCCGGACAATTGCCCATTCCACCTTACCTGCATCGTGCAACCGAAGTGTCCGACCTGCAAACGTATCAAACAATCTATGCAACAATCAAAGGATCCGTAGCCGCTCCGACAGCAGGATTACATTTCACCCCCGAAGTGTTGGACACGCTGAAAGCCAACGATATAGAGATGGAAGAAATCACACTGCATGTGGGAGCCGGTACATTCAAACCGGTGAAATCGGCAACCATAGGCGATCATCCCATGCATATGGAATATTTTACCGTGCATCGGCACACGATTCAGCGCTTACTCGACCACCCCGGACCAATCATTGCAGTCGGCACGACATCGGTTCGCACATTGGAGAGCCTCTATTATATGGGAGCCATCCTTTCCGAACATTCCGATGTTACAGCCGAAGAATTGGTTGTCAAACAATGGATGCCGTATAAAACAGATTATGAACGGATTACCCCGAAAGAGTCACTTCGACGGCTATTGCGCTATATGGATGGCAAGCAATTAGATCAACTGGTTTCGGCCACGCAGATCATCATCGTACCCGGCTATCGTTTCCGGATGATACAAGGCATGATAACCAATTTTCATCAACCGCAAAGTACATTGCTCTTACTTGTCTCGGCCTTTGTCGAAGGACATTGGAAAGAAATTTATGACTATGCGCTGACACACGATTTCCGGTTTCTCAGTTATGGGGACAGTTGTTTGTTGTTAAGACCGTAAGAACCTTGTAGAGACTGGGCGCGCCCGCTCCCGCTCGTTTCCTAACGAGCGGTATTCCCCCCCTGCTTTCGCTCGTTTCCTAACGAGCGGTATATAGTTGACACAATAACAAATCCCCTTTTTCGTTAATATGCTGTTATGGTTGCACGAAATATCATTAAGGGGGTCTTTAAGCTGCTTAGCTTTTTGGCTCTTATATTGTTCTTCGCATGTAAAACAGTCAAGTTAAGCGATGCGGAGGAGAAACAGCGTCTCGGCGAATATTATAATGCGTCAGAGATATATCGCAAACTGTATACCAAATCGAAATCCGACGAAAGAGAATTACGCTCTTATATTGCTTTTCAATTGGGAGAGTGTAACCGGCTGATCAGTAATACACCTCGCGCTTTGAGCGCCTACAGGAATGCACTCCGGTACGAATATCCCGACAGCAGTGTATTGCTGCGTCTTGGGCAGCTATATCACAAAAACGGCAGTTATCCTGATGCCATCAAGTATTACGGCGATTACCTGTCGGCCAATCCAACCAGTCTTATTGCAGCCAACGGCATCAAAGGCTGCGAAATGGCGTTGGAATGGAGCAGAAGGCCTACACTCTATACGGTATCCGGCATGGAAATTCTCAACTCACGCCGCAGCGAATTTTCACCCATGCTCTACGGACAACAATATGACCAGCTCTATTTCAGTTCAACACGCGGTGCGGTTCATAAAGACTCGATCAATGGTGTTACGGGTATGAAAAACACTGCCCTGTTTATGTCCAAAAAAGACGAACGAGGCGTATGGCAAAAGCCCGAACTCGTAGAAGACCCGATAGCAAGCGGTTTTGACGAGGGCACGCCTTCTTTTTCAAAAGACGGTAATACGATGTATTATACCTATTGTGCCACTGATGCGGAAGATCCCCGTACGGCTGAGATATACATTTCTTCGCGCAGTGGCGCAGCTTGGGGGAAAGGTCAGCGTGCCAATATCGTCAAGGATTCGATCACCCTGCTTGCGCATCCGGCTGTGTCGCCCGANGGNAAATACCTCTATTTCGTGGCTGACGCCTTCGGAGGATATGGGGGCAAAGANTTNTTCAGGGCGCGGTTGGTTGGTACTACCGACTTTGGCCCAATGGAGAACTTAGGGCCTGATATCAATACCGAAGGCGACGAACTGTTTCCATACGTGCGCGACTCGGTAACAATTTACTTTGCCTCCAACGGTCACCCCGGTATGGGCGGGTTGGATATCTTCAAAGCAACACAGGACAGTACCGGGAAATGGAATGTGCAAAATATGGGTGTCCCTGTCAATTCACCGGCTGACGATTTCGGAATTACATTCGAGGGTGATAACGAACGCGGTTTCTTTTCCTCAAACAGAAACGATGCACGGGGCTGGGATCATATTTATTCTTTTACGTATCCTGTCATCACTATTTTTATCGAAGGATATGTGTCCGATATGGATGATTATGTGATCGATGGAGCAACGGTTCATATTGTTGGCAAAGATGGTTTGAACGTGAAAGCTCCAGTCAAACCCGACGGTTCGTACCGTGTCGAACTCGAACGCGATGTGAGTTATGTGATGATGGCCAGTGCGCCGAATTACCTGAACCAGTTCTTCGAGCTGACGACAGACCCCGACGAAAGGAATGAGACATATTATGTGGATTTCCGCCTTTCACCCGCAGACAAACCTGTCGTTGTAGAGAATATTTATTACGAATTTGATAAGGCAACTTTACTTCCCGAATCGAAAGAAGCACTCGATGGGTTGATTAAAATACTCGATGAAAACCCGCATGTCACCATCGAATTAGGGTCGCATGCCGACCGCAAAGGCTCGGTGGAATACAACGAGGGGTTGGCGCAGCGACGGGCACAGTCTGTTGTGGACTATCTCATCGAAGCCGGTATCGACGAAGCGCGCCTGACAGCCAAAGGCTACGGCAAAAGCGTCCCCAAGACAGTCACCAGGAAAATGGCTGAAGGACATGATTTCTTAGCAGAAAACACAACGCTAACGGAAGAATTAATCAATTCGCTTACTCCTGAACAGCAAGATATTGCCGATCAGTTTAACCGTCGTACGGAGTTTCAGGTCACGGGACTTGAATATAACTTGCGGTAAGTTAAATTATTGACGCCCTCAAAATAAAATTGGTCATCGCTTCAAAACATTCCGTTAGGTCGTCGTTTGCGCCGTTGAATAAACCGCAATGGGATCCTAACGTAAGAAGGCGTGTGCCATCTACATGCGGGATGATTTTGCGGGCATACCTGATTATTTCATCTCCCGGAAACAGCCAATCCGACTTCTCCCCGACCACAAACACGGGCGATCTAAACTTCCGGATATCTTTCGTAGTTAACCTGTCAAATCCATGTTTTGATGTAAAGGAATGTGTAATAATCATTTGGAATGCCTCTACCAATTCATCGTGTTCAAAGTTCAATACCGGAAGTAAAGCGGTGCGTACTTCCGCATCTGACGACTCTTGCGACTTGCTGAAAGTCGGCGACAGTAACTTGTTTATTTTGGAGGACGGTGTGTGTACGATGCCTGCAGGAAGCACAAGCAACAAACGTTCAACGCGTAATAATGATGTTTTACAGAGCTGTAACGCAATGCTGCCGCCGAATGAATATCCCAGCACCGGAACAGTGGACAACTCCAACTCATTCATCGTCTCGCAAACCCATTCGCCATATTCACCTTTCGAAAAAATCAGTTTCCGCTCCGTACTAAAGCCTATCTGTCCCGGTAGGTCGGGGGCAATCAACCGTATCTTTTCCAAATCCAATCCACGGGCAAAGGGACGAACAGACAACGGATTGAGCATGTTTTCTCCGCCCAAAAACAATACAGGTATTCCGCGAGGATTACCATAAAAAACAATATGCGTATCGCCGAAACGTGTTTCAATCATTTGTTCCGACACAGGCACATCCACAGCCATCAAATGTTTGCGATACAGACTATGCAGTATATGCCGTCCTTTCATAGAACGATAAACACCCGATTTGTATTTTTCNGTACTCATGCAACCTGATATTAATATCAGTCATTAAACTNAGCCAATGCTTCATAAAAAGCGGCTATGTTTTCATCCGATACATGGGGCGGCACATCACAACCNGATGATAAAACATAATTCCTGTATCGTGACGTTTGTTCCAGCAAGTGCTTGGTTGACTGTTTAATCTGTGCCGGAGTTGACATCTTGAAAATGCTTACAGGGTCGAGATTACCCATGACCAACACATCCGGAGGGCAGGATTCAAGTGCATCAATCATATTCGCGGCATTGCCGAAATGGTATCCATGCGCACCTGAATATAGCATTGCCGGCGTACAATGTCCTTTATTTCCACAATTGTGTAAAAACACCGAAAAATTGTTGTCCTGCAGCGCATTGACAATCTGTTTTACATACATGGACGAATATAACATACAATCATCATTCGAAAGCAAGCCGGCTGCAGGTTCTGCTATCACAATACCATCGACTCCGGCNGNCTTNAACGCACTGCCGTAATGAATAAGAAANTGTGTGCATTTATCCAATAACAGCCTGACGGTTTCCGGTTCGGTATAGAGAGCAATCATGATTTCCGTCATATCGAACAGTCGTCCGGCTAAGGAATAAGGGCCGATACATCCTCCCAANACAGGTTTGTTGTTAATTGATGCGGCAGTAAGGTGATTGGCTAACAGAAATTGGGGTACACGGCCTGCTGAAAGCGAAGGGATAGATAATGACTGCACTTCCTCAATACAACTCACCAATCTGCTTTTCACCGTAGGAACTTCATCTCTTGAAAAATTGACGGCACAGCCAAATGCTTCGGCTTCGACTGTCAGATCCATGATTACCGTCGAAGCAGCTGATGGAAAACGTTGACTGAGTGTGATGACCGCTTCGGCATGGATTTCACCATCTGTAACGGCATCTAATACTGTATTCCCTATTATTTCTATTCCCGGATGTGTCATGATAGGGATGGCGATACGTTGAGGGTTATTGATAACTCCGGTTATCCATTCTTTCATGTTCATGTTTGATTCGCCTTATTAAATTGTTATGATTATCTCATGAATTATAAACGATTATTGCAGCTGACAGCATCCATTAAAGCGATCAAATTTTCGATCGGCGTATCCTGTTGAACGTGATGTGTAGGTGCGCATAGCCAGCCATTATTCCTTCCAAGCGTTGACTTCAGCCATTCGAACTCGCGTTGTATATCGGCAGGCGTGCCCAATGGTAAAGTTGACTGTACGGCAATCCCTCCAAAGAACGACAGCCGGTCGCCATAGTTGTCTTGCAGGATTTGTGGATCCATACATTCGGTTTGGATCGGGTTGAGTACGTCTATGCCCGCCTCTATCAATCCGGGAATGATATCGTAGACACAACCGTCAGAATGGAAAGCTATTTTGATGTCGGGGTTGATTTGTTTGATTTCCTGACAAATCTGTTGATAGCGCGGTTTGAATATTTCGTCCCATTTGCAGGGATTGAGCATCAACTTGTTTTGCGAACCGAAGTCATCGCCCAACCAGATCATATCCACTCCTTTACGTGCCATATTTTTGCATACTTCCAGATGATAACGGAACGTAATATCAAGTATGTTATCGGCCAATTCGGGGTTGATATACAAATCCATTAATAAATCTTCGAAACCACGCAACGCCCAAGCCGTCTCAAAGACGGTACAATGCACACGGCCAATAATGAAGTATTCGTCCTTATACTCGCGCACTAACCGGTCGACATGGTCGTACAGACCTGGCGCATCGGGGTCGGGGGCGCAATAGTTCACGACATCCGGCGCATCGCCGGATAGCGGACCTCTTTTGAGGTTGGTATATATCCCTTCCCCGAAAGGCGTATCATAAGGGTCGATCTTCCATTCAACGCCCCAATTATCCGTATAAGGCTTATCTTCTAAATAATAATTGGTAAACCAGCCGACGCCTGCCTGTAGCGCGTCCTGTCCGGTCAGCATTTCCAATTCGTAGCCGTACCATTGGCGGTGGTGCGGTTCTGAGTGGCATGGTGGAAGCCCGAAATATGCACGCAGCCGGTTAGCAAATTCGGGTGTAAACGTAGCCTGAAATGGTACACGGTCGGTTGGTTCGCGGTTCAAGGCGGCTATCACTCTTTCTCTGTGGGTCATTTAAAACAATTGTGAATTATGATTAATTGAATAATTGAATAACTGAATAACTGAATAATTGATTTCCTGCTGTTGTGTCAACAGTAACTTGACGGTATGTGAGGATTGACACGATACTATATACAACCCGACAGTTTGAATACCCACGCATAGTCACAAGGATTGTTTGCGGGTGAAAGTGCAGGTGGAGTGATGGTTATGTTTTTGCCGTTAGCGGAATAACTCACGTTGACATCACTTCCCAGAAGGCTTACCGACAACGGTTTGCCGGGTATGTTACGAATCGTAACCGTTTTGCCGGGGTATTGTGTGAATATCACATACAAATCTTTGTTTTTGACGGTAAAATATGCGTTTATATCTGCCTGGCTGTCAACTTCCCATGATGTCGTTCCATAGATAGCTTCACCATTAATGTTAAGCCAGCGACCCATATCCATCAGGCGTTGCTGCATGATGACAGGTATGCGTCCGTCGCCGGTAGGGCCGATGTTGAGCAGCAGGTTACCGCCCTTGGCCACCTTTTCGATCAGCAGGTGCACCAACTGTTCAGATGTACTGTAATCGTTGATGTTTTCGTTCCGGTTGTATCCAAACGAACTCCCTATGCCGCGACATTCTTCCCATTTATGGCCAATCTTTTGATCTTTCACATTGCCATCATGCACCAGGTCGTATTCGGTGCTATAATAACCGCCATGCTTGCTGCGGGTCTCGCTTCCCCAGCGGTCGTTTACCACAACGGTCTGTTTCACAGGAGAATCGTTGTACAGCCAGGCCAGAAATTCAGTACTTTTCCATTTTTCTGACGGATGATCCCATTCGCCGTCTGTAAAAATAATTTCAGGGCTATACCGGTTCACCAGATCTTTCATCTGCGGGATCATATGGTCGTCGACATATTTGTCGAGATTGTCTTTATATAGCGGGTTGAACCATTCGTAAAGTGAATAATAAAATCCCATATACAGACCTTCCTTTTTCACGGCGTCGGTCAGGTCGCCGGCTAAGTCGCGGTGGGGACCTACATCCACGGCATTCCAGTTCCACGAATGCACACTNGGCCACAAGGCGAATCCTTCNTGATGNTTGGAGGTGAGCACCACATAACGNGCCCCTGCTTCACGAAACAGTTTAGCCCAGTCATCGGGTTTGAACAACTCGCATTTGAAGTCATTAACNAAATCCTGATACTTGAATGTGTCGCCATAATTCTTGTTGTGAAAAGCAGTAAACAACGGGTTAACCTTGTTGTTTTTATCCAACAGTTTCCACCAGTACCATTCGGCATAACAATCGTATATCCCTGCGCCGTCTGACGGTAGCGGTCCCCAGGCCGGTACGCTATATAGACCCCAGTGTATAAAAATGCCGAATTTAGCGTCGGCAAACCATTGTGGAACCGGGCGGCTGTCAATTGACGCCCAGTCGGCTCTATACGTTTGTTGCGCCTTATTATTGAAAACAATCATTCCGGCAAGAGACACGATAAAAAGATATTTCCTCATGATATAAAAAAGTAAAAATTATTGACATGACAGTAGTGCAAATATAATGATTTTTTAGATTACCACCACAAAGCATACAAAAATACTAATATAGTTAGAATCACAACCGATATCAGATTGAATGTACGGCTCGTTTTGAATAATCCGGGTGTGATCTCAATCGCTTTGTCGCTTACGCCTTTTCGTTCTATAAAGGCAGTTGCGAAAATTGTTAATACGCATAATATAAATACAATCAACATGCGATCCATCCATGGGAGTGCAGGGAAAGCAAATTTCATGACTGTTGAGAACACAAATGTGCCAATGGCAGCCAGCAGAGCGCCATTGGAAGAGGCTTTCTTGTAGAAAAAACCGGTCAGGAAGATTGCCAATGCGCCGGGGCTGATGAAACCGGTAAACTCCTGGATATACTGGAACGCCTGGTCGAGCGTGGTAAGCATAGGCACGATAGCAACTGCTATAAGCAAGGCGGCAAAACTGCTTAACCGGCCTACGGTGACCAACTTTCCTTCGGTCGCTCCTTTTTCAACATACGGTTTGTAAATATCCATGGTGAAAATGGTGGATATACTGTTCATCATCGAAGCTAACGAACTGACAATAGCTGCAATGAGAGCGGCAAAGGTAAGCCCCTTCACGCCAGTCGGGATGATATGACTCAATAACCAGGGATAAGCTTCGTCGGATTTCCCAAGCTGTACGCCCAGTGCATAAACGGCAATGCCGGGAATGACCACAATCAACGGGATGAGTAACTTTAATAAGCCGGCAAACTGCATCCCTTTTTGCGCCTCATTCAGCGATTTTGCCGCCAACGAACGTTGTATAATATATTGATTACAACCCCAATAGTAGATATTCGCCACCCATAGGCCGCCAATGATCACTGAAAGGCCGGGCAAATCCTTATAGCCGGGGTTTGACGGGTCGAGTATCAGGTGAAACCGGTCGCGCGAGGTTTCGTAAAGTTTGCTGAACCCTTTCATCAATCCCTCGCCATCGCCCAGTACATTCACCGCAATAAAGGTAGTGACAAGCCCGCCACCCACCAAGAAGATAACCTGCACCACGTCGGTGATGGCCACCGCTTTCAATCCGCCATAGATAGAATAGATACCTGCAAATAAGGCTAAGAATATCACGCCGTACATCAAGGGGACGCCGATCACATTGGAGATAGTCAGCGCTCCAAGGTACATGATTGATGTGAGGTTGATGAAGATGAAGACAGCCAACCAGAAAATGCTCATCACGGTTTTTACACGCGTATCGAAGCGTTGCGCTAAGAATTGTGGCATGGTATAGATTTGTTTTTGCAGGAAGATTGGCAGGAACCATTTGGCGACGATGATAAGTCCCAGCGCCGCAATCCATTCGTAGGTGGCCATCGCTAATCCGATGGCATAACCCGATCCCGACATACCGATAAACTGTTCGGCCGAAATATTGGAAGCAATGATAGACGCCCCGATAGCCCACCATGCCAGACCGCGACCGGCCAGGAAATAGTCGCTGCTATCCTTTTTGACCCCCTTTTTATTCCGTGAAACAAAGAGGCCGATAACGAGGATAAGCAAGCAATACGCTGCAAAAACACTTATATCAATAATGGAAAGATTCATGATTAATTGAATTATGAATTATGATTAATTGAATAATTGAATATTTTTTCAATTTTCAATTAGAACAGCATTATCGTTATCCTTCCGTAGCATGGCGTATTTTCGATGTTACGGCAATAATTACCCCAGGCTATCTCGGGATAATCCCAGCGGTTATTGGTATAGAGCGTTAATTGTTCATCGGCCAACCGGTCGGTACGACAGGCTACCGTCGCATCGGCCGAAATCACTGAAAATCCGTGTTTGTCCTTTGTGTTTAACGTATAAGCATATACGTTCTCTTTCATCCCTTTTGCCATTTGGGTAAGCGGACGGGAACTTGCTGCGCCGGCATCGCCCCAGTAAAAATAGTCGTGGGTATCGAGATGCCAGGCTTGTACGGGTTTTTGCCCGTAGACCGCCTGTTGGGCGCTATAAAACGGAGCTTCGCCTTCATTTCCTGCAAACACATCATCCGGATAATAGTTCCAATAGCCTTTGCGTTTCCACTGCAGCTGCTCAAAAGCGTCGGAGAGGTAAAATCTCAGTCCCGTTTCGCGCAGATAACCATTCGGTTCGCCGCCTGTAGTATAATCAAATGTCAATTTTCCATCGGGTGAGATAACGATCTGTATGTCAATATGTATATTTCCGTAATCTCCGACAATAGCTACCGACACATGACCGTCTTGTTGCCCATACGTAAAATTTGTTTTCTTCCAGTTGGTGTCGGATGAAAGGTATTTCCTTGCGCCACCGCGTACTTCGGCTCCCGTCAGTTGATTCAGATTCACATCCATATGCAGGAAAGGGCCTTTTTCAATCAATACCTGACCGCCTGATGTGGCGTTGCAGATAAGGCCTGTCTCTTTGCAGAAAGGTATTTCAAATCCATTACCTTTTATGATTACCTGACCGTCTGTCTCTTCCACGTTCAGCCCGCCCTGATAGACAGGACGCGGCAGTTCGATTGTTTCGGAACCCAACGCGATATGATAAATGTCAATCAACTGATCATCAGCAGTCAGGAACCCGACAGTCAGTTTTTCGCCGTTTTCCCACTGTTCGCCTGCAATCTCCAGCATCCCTTTACGATGCGGTTCGACTGCCGGCAGTTTGATTTCCTTGCGAACGCCCTTGTAGATAGCGTATGCTTTGATCTCGTCAAGGCGCGTATGGTCGTAACGATTATACACGGGCAGGATGATTCGTTGTCCGGGCATCACGTCACTTACTTTCTCCTCCAGCAACCGTACCGGTGAATAGGCTTTTTTCGTAGACCAGAACTCCGGTTTCTTACGTCGCCAGATGTCGACGATACCCCATTCGCCATATCCGATACAGTCGCCAATGGTGGCCTCCGGTTTGTCATTCCTCCACATAAATTTTTTCCACCACGGGTTGCCGTATTTAGGCGCAGGCAGCATGAATATGTCGTCTACAAAGCCCCAGATAGCGCCTCCCAGTCCACCGCGCGTTTCAAACAGGTTGCTCCACATCATGTCGATGGACATGCCCCAAAATTCCCGTATGTTCGGGTCGACCTGCAATGTCTGGTAGGTGTAGCAGGCCGGATGCGCCCACTCGTCGAATAGTGCAGGGATGTCTTGTGCCTGAAAGCGGACGGTAGACACGCCATACTGCGTCAGGTCGCCGTCGATATAGGGATAGTGCATACTCAGGATATCATAAATTTTGTTTTCTACCTGAACATGACCGGGATAGCTGAAAATAACGGGGCGGGTGGTGTCCGTCGCTTTNACCCAGTCCCAGCTTTGCTTGAAATTGTCGCCATAGACATTCTCATTNCCTATTGACCAGAACAGGACAGCAGGATGTGAACGGAAGGTCTTCACCATTTCATGGCATTGCGACAGGTATTGATGGGTATATGTTGTGTCATTTTGTGTTTTGCCTGCAGGTGTATAATTTCGTTGGCGGTGTGTATCTACAAAGCAGACAGCCGTCTCACATTCCACATAGATACCGTAACGGTCGCAATACTCCACAAATTTTTCAGAAGGCGGGTAATGCGACGTCCGTACGAAATTCATGTTTGCTTCCTTGAACAGCAGCACATCCAAGCTATCCATTTCGGCGGTCGTAGAACGTCCCTGGGTGGGGTGGACATCGTGGCGGTTGGCACCACGCAGTT
>JGI24702J35022_10001431_pt1 | contig 14906 bp, 12 predicted proteins | sample TergutTh196P4_FD_35022 | JGI IMG/M metagenome (IMG submission 35022)
GGATTTCGACACCCTATAGCTATACTATCGCAACGGAACGAATACTATCCAAACGAAGCCAGAAACGACCATAGCGAGCTTTTTCGCGATAAGGATGGTTACTACATTTGTGCTCCGTGGGGAGCGGCGGTTTGCTGCTCGGCTACGATTTCGTCAAGCTCATCAAGAACGCCCTCATCACCGGTGAGATGGAACGGTTCATATCCAACTTCAAGAAAATGCAGTATATGATACAGCTTATCCCTCTCGACAAATTGCAGAGGGGTCAGATTGTGCCGCCGCATATATTTTCGCGCGATTCCCACTTGAAAATAGGCGACATCGTTAAATCTCCGGTGTTCCATTTCTACACCTCCATCCAGCTTTCCCAATCGTCGGACAATTCAGCGCTCAGCATGTCTTCCACATAGGTTGCCGCTTCAAGATACAGATACGACTTAGGGTTTGCCAGCAGTTCATAAGTCTTGGTTGCCATGAACATGCGCATGGCATCCGTCACGGAAATATTTTGCTTTTCGCCGTAGGCGTCTGCGACCTGTGCCGCTATGGATTCTATGCAGACTTCAACAACGTTATCATTGACCTCTTTCATCGGATTATCCTCCTTCCGTTCAAGCGGAGCAAGTCGGCGGCGCGCTGTGTTCCGAAGAAAAACTGCCACGGCAAATTCTCNGGTTCAATGAGCGCAATCAACGCGTCAATGGCTTTGTCCGTCATAACCTGTCCCTTGGTCAGCGGCATAACGGTNTGTATCGCCGCGCGGGTATTATCGTTTGCCGTTGGCCCTATTACAATGTCATATTCATGCTCTTGGGCTTTGCTTTTGCTTTCGCGGTTGAGAACCACGAAACGCATCCANTCCCTGTCGGCNGAGGCAAACTCTTTTACGTTAAGAGCCGCCAAGTTGTCAAGGTCGAAATCGTATGCGTATANCCAGGGCGTGACGCTCTTCTTCACTCCACGCAGCGCGAAGCGTTCTTCTTCGATGCTCTTGTTCCGAGTCGCGAGCCGTTCGGCGTGACGACTATCGCGCGACGTGTAAAACCCTCGCCCAAAATCCTTGTTCCCTTTTCCCTTTGCTACGTCGATTTTGTCGAATTCGTAAATCGTGCCGTGATAAAGGATGATGCTATTTCCCATTACTAACTCCTCCCTGGCGCTTTTGCGGCTATGATTTTTCTGTAGGCTTCGCATATAGTAGAAACGATTTTTTTTACATCTTCTTCGGTATTGTACCGTCCGTAAGATATTCGTATTGATGATTTCGCTTGCTGTTCGGTCAGTCCCAAAGCCAGAAGAACGTATGGCGGCTCGTCTTTGCCGGAATGGCACGCGGAACCCGTGGAAACGCAAATGCCTTTCATATCAAGGATATGGAGCATAGATTCGCCAAAAACGCAAGGGAGGCAGATGTTGACGAAGCCGGGGAGACTTCCATCCAAGTCACCGTTGAATATGGCATTGGGGATATTTTTGCGAATGATTTGGATCGTTGCGGCAGCGTAGGATTTGAGCCGCGCGGCGGTTTCATCCATTTCCGTAATGCTTTCTTCCAACGCGGCGGCCATGCCTACAATACCGGCAACATTTTCTGTCCCAGCACGACGGCCTCTCTCCTGCCCTCCACCTGCCAACATTGACGGCAGCGGCTCTCTCGCATAAAGAAACCCCACGCCTTTTGGACCTCCGAACTTGTGAGCGGACGCGGTAAGATAATCCACGCCAAGGGACTTTACATCGACGTGAATATGTCCAACGGCTTGTACGGCATCCGTGTGAAGGTTTATGTTTTTGCCGGATAAGGCCTGCGCGATTTCGACAATGGGTTGGATCGTACCGATTTCGTTGTTGGCGAGCATGACGGAAACAAGGTTGGCTTCTGGCGTCAGTGCTCCGAGCAAGGAAGAAAGTTTTACCCTGCCGTTTATGCCAACCGGCACATGTAATGCTGCACTTCCACATGCGTTCAGGACAGAGGGATGTTCTATCGTTGAGGTAACAATGGGGCTATGACTATAGTTAGAGATGACCCAGTTGTTGCCCTCGGTGCCGCCGGAGGTGAAGTGAATTTCATCAGGGGCGGCGTGAATGGCCTTGGCTATGCTCTCGCGTGCCGCTTCAAGCGCCTTCCGTGCGTTTGCGCCGATGGAATACAGGCTCGAAGGGTTGCCATAGAGCTCCTGAAGGAAGGGTAACATAGCATCAAAAGCCCTCGGGGAGAGCCTGGTAGTGGCGGCGTTGTCAGCGTAAATCATAGTATCCTCAAAACAGCGTACAGCCCTCGAATTTGAACTCCTCTATCTTATGGGCGAGGTCTTCGGTCGTAACATCCAAAAAGTCAGCTAAACAGTAAAGGCAGAAAAACTGTTTTGCGTCCTCATTGAGCAACTTCTTATTCAACCCAGCAGCATCCTTAGATACAGGCTCCTCGCATTGGCGGCATTGTAATCTCTTCATGGGCTAATCCCTTATCTTGTAGGTCGACATCCTACGATGACCAAACTCAGTCGGATTGATGATTTGCATTTGCTGAAGGACTGTTTCGCGCATGACTTTGGCAGGATATAGGCAATAACGGTTGAAGTCTATCTTAAAATGCATATCTTTGATGAGCTCAGTGTCGGCATGGGGAAAGAACAGCTTTATGTATGCCGTGCATAGCCGGAGAACGGATTCCTTTTCTCGCCCGTCCGCGCCGTGCTTTGTCCAAACCAGTTGCTCGACTAGCGAACGGTAGCGGATGGTTTCCTCGGAGCTTCGCAATAAATGTAAAATTTCGGTAAAATACTCACTATTCAAAGCCCAATCATTCATGTACATAGCGTCAGTCAGTGCAGGTATTTTTTTTCCAAGAATAAAACCATGCAGCCGTTCAATCAATGCGGAATCACGGAATACTTCAGGTAGTTCACGGAACATATCAGCATTTGCGTCCATATCGTTGACATCAATATTGCCAAGCAAAATGATACCTGCCTCACCTTCAACACGGACATTTCCGACAGTAGTATAACCGTCTTCCATATACGTTTTCAATATGCCCTGCATTTCAGCTGTGTCAGAGAAGTGGATAGATTTTATCTCGTCAATCGCAACGAAATCCGATGATGGAATGATACCGTCACGTCGCGCCGCAGCGTCGTAAAATAGTTTTGCCCTACTCAGAGACCCCCCGCCCGCCATCCAGCCGTATTTGCCAATTTTTCCAAAGATATATGACTTACCCGTTTGCTGTGGAGCAAGCTCAACTAAATTGACACGGGGTTGTACGAATGGAAGCAGCCGGGTCAGCATGGTATGCTTTGCTTCCCAAATATCATCCTTTATCATATTGCCAACAGCATAGCCATCAGGGTTATAGTCAATTGCGCCAAGGAGAATATCCATCCACTCCTCAATGCTAAAAAACGCTCTGGCTGTGCGATACGCTTCCAAGTCTACCTTGTAGGGACAGAAATTTTTAAAATCAAGCAATGAGAAGCGGCCTGGATTTTTTCCTTCCGGCGGCATATAGCCAAGCTTGATTAAGCCCCATACTCCACTTTTTCCGAGCGAATCCTCTTTCTTTCCGAGCAAATCCTCTTTGACTCGTTCCCATACATAATCTTCAATAATTGTTTGCGAATGGGTAAAACCCAAAGTGGGTATCTCAAAGGTATAGAAATTAGCTCTGTGGTTGAGCGAAACATCCATTTGTGCAAGGAATTTCCGGGTTTCCCCCTGTGAACGAGCTTCATCCACTAGAATGCCTCTGTCGCTTCGACGCGGGATAATCGTGGATAAATAGGAACTGAGCCTATCCATGTTCTCAATGCGCCCGTCCGGCCCGGCCTGCCGCTTGAGAATCCAGTCACGCAGAAAGGCTGGAATCTTTGCATTTTTAAAAATAGCCATAACAGACGGGTCTTTGAAAACCGTCGTGGCCGGAAAATGCTGCCGGAGTTTTTCGATGTCGTACATTCTACACCGCCCTAAATATCGTAATCATATTCTTCTTCAATCTGCTGCGGCTTTGACTTAACGGTCGGAGCAGTTACAGGGGTACTGGAAAACACTACAAAGGGCACAAGGCGCTCTTCCAACGTCGCGCCCCCATGGAGCTCATATAGCTTACCGCCTGGCTTTGGTAGACGGTCATAGCCGCGAACGACCCAGTAACCGTCCATCGTTGCCTCCAGGCGATCAGGTCGTTGGACATCCCTGTTCGCTTTCATAAAACGCCAGTCAAGAATATCACCAGACACGGGAATCGTTTCTGTATAATCATTCTGATGCGCTAAAACAGCCAGACGCGAGGAACCGTGGTCAGCAGTTACAATCACCCGCTCGTAGTCGGACAGCGCAATCGAAACAGCGTCTCGAACACGCTGAAATACTTTCAGTGCTGCCCACATATTTCGCTTAAATGTGTTTTTTTCATTAGCTTCCGCCCCTTTATGGACAATATTATCTAATTCCTTTATGTTGTCTAGCCGTCCGCTATCCCAAGAGATATCATTGTATGATGTTGTGGATGTCGGTAGCTTTGCTTCTACGACTGTATGGAATAGAATATGCATACCCGCGCGGTTGGCAATTGATAGCAGCATAGGCAGATACTCCACGCCCATCGCATCAACCACCAATAGAGCAGTCTTTTTATCAGATGTGTAATCATTTAAGAGTGAATATCTTGGTTGAATTATATCTGGGACAACAGCGTTTCGCGCAAGGTCAACAAATCCCTTGGTGATATAATCGGCAACCTTCAGTTTGCGGTACTGTATGAAGTAGTCATTAATAGCCAAGTCGCCGTAATCATATTCGATTGACAAATAATCCGCCAAGGCCGGAAGTCGCTGTGCGAAAATGGCTGGCAGGCCATACGTTAAATCTGTTGCAGAGGCGCGGCGGATGATTTCCTCGCTTTCCGCGTCAGTGCCCACATTGAGCCACGGAAGGCAATCTGCGTTGGATAAGTCCTTGATGGCGGTAATAAAATCACAAATTTGTGCATTTGCAACGTCACCAATGCTCTTCAGCCCTTCGCGGCGCTCATCAGCATAAGTCACGGCGGATGCGCTCTCTAGCATCGACACAGCAGAATTAACTGTGTAATCTCGCAAGAAGTCCTGGGGGCTTTGGCAAAAAGCTATTACTTGCAGGAGGTAAGAGTTTTGAGGCAATGTTTTGCGTAGCATCCAACAATAGGCGTGCCAAAAAGGATTGTTAGAAATGTCCACAAGATGTTTTGGCGCAAGACGTGTTTCTAAATTGGATTGACCAAATGAATGCCGCAAATACTCCAACGGCGTTTGTTTCTGCGCAACGCAAGTTTCAATTAAGCTTTCCAGCACTTGCATCGGCAAATCCGCTTGAAAGCTGTATGCCAGCAGAGCGAAGTCTTTAACGCTGCTAATATATATCACGTTTGTTCCTAATCCAGCTTGCGCGGAAGCTTCTGGGCAAAGCATTTTGTAATCCTCTGTGGACGCAGGAGAATAATCATCCATTCGCGCCAAAAGAGCGGCAAAGCTGTGTGGCGCATCGGGTTCCTTCATCCATTTTTCGGGGTAGACGTGAACACTTGGTCGCTGGTACTCTTCAAGACAGCCACTCATCTCAATTAGCCTTCTGCTGTCACGATATTTCGGGTTTTTGAAAGCGGAATAGTCATGTGTTGCATGGAGCAAGTATGTGACATCCAGTTTGTCAGAATCTAAACGACGCAGCAAGATTGAAATGCAATTTGCTTCCTGCTCATCTGCTAGCAAGGAGATGTATGCCTCCAAGCCTATGACGATGACACGGTCACCCTTGTGATCTATTATGCTGTCCAAGATTTGAAATAACTCATGGGGCATTGGTAGTATTGCCGAGGTTCTGTCTATGCAGTCAGAAACACGAATAATCTTCTCGGTGGAACTACTCGCAACGAGACTGACGGCAATATCGCGGCTTGGGTAGATCACTAGACGGGTTCCACTGAATGGCTGCAACTCGGCGTATTGATTTAAATCGTATTTCATAGCGCTTCCCCCCAAAAGAGAAGGCCAAGATCTGGATTCTCCGACGCAAGCTGCAAAAGCCTGTATTTCAATTCTTCCGCAGGGGTGTTTTGAAGTTTTTGTTTCACTTGCGGCGCGAATTCGCCCTTGTAATGTGCGCGGATAAAAGGTTCGACATCAGGGTTCGGTGCCCAGTAGTTGGGCTGAGGACCACATTTGCCGCGCAGATAGTCCAAAAGGCTGGGCAGGTTAATATTAAATTGTTTGTATTTCTTCGGGATAACATCTGATAAAAACCGCTGCTGACAATCTGTAATAGCAGAGGGGACAAGCTGATCTAGCTTTGATTTTAGTTCTTGCAGTTTTTCGGGCGAATAATCCTTTGGGCTTTCAATCGCGCGAAGAATATCGAACTTTTCCACGGCATCACCTAGCAAATACCTTACAGGAATCCCATTGCTCAACGCCCAAGCGGCGGGTGTGTCTTCGCCACAAAACGTTTTCCAGGCTGATTGGAACTGTATGATAACTGAGTTTTTAATAGCAATTTCAATCGCCGAACGAATGGTGTCAAGATAGGTGGATTCACTTGTGTAGTAGCCATTTGAACCATTATTGTAGATGGAATGCAGATCAGTGTCTGCAATGCTTGGATTGTTCAAACGAGCCTTAAGGCAAGCGATTTGTTCTGTATGCGAGGGGTCAAAGAACATAAACTGGATAGCGTCTTTATGGATCGTTAGCACATCACGCAACTGATTGACAGCGGAACCGCCTTCAACGGCAGATAGGAATGGAGTTAGCGCGGGAGTGCAGGCAACGATTAGCTGCTTTGGCAGCTTGTTCGTTTTTATGACGGCATCCTTCAGGCCCTCAACGGCGTCTTGATAGGCAATGAAAGCACCAGCCCTAAGCAAGGGCTTAAGGATGCAAATGATTTCGTATTCAGCAATAACTTCTTGAATAGGTTGGGCGATATCTGAAGGTGTCCAGAGCCAACCAGCGGTTTCGCGTGCCTTCTCCAATACCGCTTTCGCATAACCCTGAGAGCAATCCCCAACGGATTCAGCCAGAATAGCAAGCGTGGGCTGTGCGGTATCAATATATTTGCGCAGCGCCTTGAGAAAGTTCTCGCTCTGAAAATGCCCAGCAAAAGTCTGTATGATAGAATCGTCTTCCAAAATCAATTTTCCGACTTCCTTGACAGCATTTGTGCGATCCTCCGTTTTCCCCTTTGAGCTCGTTCCCAAGGCGAGACAAATATTTTTGATGATTTCTCGGATGATATCAGCCTGTGGAGCGCTGATAGAAGCGATGTAGTTCGGCAACATCCAAAGCGGCACACGCCCTGATACAGCCTGTACGCGATCTTGGATTGCTATCAACGCGCCTTCTACCGTTCCTGATTTCCCAGACAGTGCGTTGAACATCAGCGGGGCCTTATCGACAAATGTGCGTTCCTCGCGAGAAAGGCGACAGAGGAAACGCTCAGTCTTGATGTTTTTACCTTTGCCTCCATCGTCAGCAACAACGTCCTCAATGATGGAAGCCAATATTTCCGCGTCAAGCGAACTGGTGAATTGCTCATTTGTCCATTGATAGCCCTTCTCAAGCGTGTCACGCAAGGCAAAGCCCATAACAAACGCGCTTAGGGCACAAAGCCGTAACCCGAAAGGCGGGCGTTGAAGTTCAATGTATGCCTTTCTGACAGAAAAATTATTTCCGTTGCCAATGGTGTTTCTAATTTTTTTGACGAATAGCTCGTGCATTTGTGCAAAGGGATGTTGCGGATTTTGCGCAAGCCATGCTCCGCCGACCTGGACGCCCTGGCTTTTGAAGATATTCACCAGCTGCTTGTGCTGTTTTTCCGCTTGGGCCGGGTCAAATTGGATGCCGGCCGTTGCCGAGCCTGCTAGGCCCCTAATATCATAGGCCGTAATTTGCTCAACTAGCGCATCTGGGCAGCAGGTTAATACTTCTTTAAGGTATTCCCCAAGGTATGCTTTCAATTGCAGCCATGCTATTTCAACGGTGATGAGCTCATTGTTTCTCCCAGTTTTATAAATCAGGATACGGCGATTATTCTTCTTGACTTCGGTAAACCATGCGGCTTCCAACTTTTCAAATGCCGCTTTACGCTGGTCTTTAGCAGCTTTGTCATTTTCGAGCTTATATTGCGAAAATTGAGTAATGTATTCTTTCCATAACTCCGCATTCTGGTCGCAGAAAGTAAGGTCAGGGAAAGCAATGCCCAATACACGATGGCCACGCAGCTGCTGGATGACATTTGTGATTTTGTCCGGGAGTTGTAACTGCTCCTTACTGTTACGAGCAATCGCAAACCATAGTAAGATTTGGTTGCCCTGCGGACCACAGTTCTCTTTCTTGCCCGTGGTAAGGTTGCTTGTGATGTAATGAGATGCGTCGGAAACCTTGATTTCAAAGCGGCCCGGTGCAAAGCCTTGGCGTGCTGCTTTAGTGTGCTGCTCGATCATGGCAGCTGTTTTATCGGAAATCAGGTCATGGAATTTATTCTCGTTCGCCGCAATTTCCTTTTGCAGATCTTCGCCACCGACGGACGTAGCGAACAACTCTATGTTATTATTGACAATGGTAAAGCAGTGCCTTTCCTCCAGACTCTTAAGAACTCCGCGAACGTTGACTACTTGCCCATCACCCACGAAAGAAAGCTCTATGTTTCGCACGGTAGGCCTCAAGCGCTCATGACCGCTTGGATTCAAGCGGTCGAGCAAAACGAACAGCATAACCGTTTTGAGGACACGGATTTCATCGTCGTCCTCGGATTTATTGGAAAACTCCTTGGAGCGGATGCGATCGAACTCCGTGCGCAGAGAATTCAGCTCTTTATTCTGCCCAAGATTCCTACGCTCCATAAAGTATTTCCAGAGATAGTCCACTGTAAGGAGCTGTTTGGTTGCTACTGCGGGACCGCCTTGGTTAATAAAGTCTTGGAACTCATGACTGTCGGGGCTATATTGAAGATACTCGAAGATGCTACGTTGGTTTGATCCAGCCGAAACCGAAAGATGCTTTAAAACAAAGGCGGCCATAGGATGGATGGGAAGCATATCGTGAAACGATTGAGGATTTACGTCACCTTGAAACTCACTGTCGTTGGCAACGGTATGAATGGAACCCCATAACTTGCTTTTTTCAAATTCCCATTCTTCGCGCATGTCGGGGCTCTGAACCGGTTTCATCGCTCCAGCGGCTAGCTTGAACGCAGTATCATTTGGCATTTGAAGATCACAGAAGAAGAATCGGTCGTTGGCTTTGTGAGCGCTAGATGATTTTTCGGCAAAATAGGCGTCTATAGACGAGTGGGTAACAGGCACAAGGTAAAACAGCCCCTTTGTTGCTAGTGTGATGTCCTCAAAGGTTTTAAGGTTGGTACTGTTTTCCTCAATGAATTGTGAGAACTCGTCGAATATATATATGATACGCTTGATTCCATTTTTTGCTACAACGCCGGATATCCACTCGGCAAACTTCTCAGAGGTAGGCTGCAAGTAAATCGAACGTTCGCGTAGGACCGTTTGTACATCGTCCAGCAGGTGTTGCGGATCCACAGGATCTTCCGGCCCTTTACTAGGACGCAAGGATTCTGTAAGCGCTTGGATTAGATTGTCAACTGTCTTGATTTTTGCATTGAGGTATTGCAGCTTCCCCTGAATCGCGTCGCGAGTTTTGAAAAAATATGGTTCTTCGCGCAGACGATCAATAATGACCTCAAGGTTTGCGTTTGCGGGTACGGTAAAGCCAGCGGATTCGCAAGCGGCTACCACTCCGCGCTCTAGGCGCACAAGGAATTCGGCGTGTGGGCCTAAGGCTTGAGCATTAAAATCGTAGGCCACTAAGGTACCCTCTGAACGGCAACGGAACAGGGCCTTTTCAAGGGCATCGCTATCCGGTATTGTGTGTCTGTATTTACTAAACCATTGGCGGACACGAGCTTCATCGTCCATAAACAGCTTTTGTGTAACCAAAGCCGCAAAACTCTTGCCGGTTCCGAAGTTACCCCAAAGCCAGACGGATTTCGTGCCGCCGTCCAATTGGCCCAAAATGGTCTTCAGAAAACCAACGTATTTTTCATGCGGGTTAAACTCAAGCCATAAGTTGTCGTCCTGCTCCAAAATCTCACGCTTCATCACAGCGGGGTAATCCGCTGGGATAAAGAAGTAGTCCGAATAGTGCCTTGTCTCTACCATCTCTTTCATTCCCCTAGCGCAAGATTAATTACATCTTCGTGGTCGTAGCCGGTAGTAATGCCGAGAGCCTCCATTTTCTTTGGAAATACTTTTACCTCATCCAAACCATAAGTAAATGTGCATTGGATATATTCAGGATATTTGCTTGCCAGCCCCTGGCACTGCCGCTTGAAGGTTTCCGCAGGGATGCCGAAAGCCGTGATAGGCGACACATATACCGACTCCATGTCCGCAGTTTGCATTTCACGCACGGTAAAACTGGAACGCCCTGCCTTTTCCGCGATCAGGTACAGGCCATACAGCACAGTCAGCGGATGGACGTTTTTTGTACAGCGGGTGATATATTTAACTTGCTTTCCCTTCATATCGACTCGCGTAACTGCGTTGTTACCAGAAAGCGGCGACTTCGTTAGCATATCTTTCAGTGCACTAAAACCACAATTGATTGCTGAATCCTTGATGGTAGGAAAGCACCCTGAAAAAGTATCAGTTAGTCCTATGATCGAATGTGGTACATCTAAGTTTGTTGCACCAACATACCACTTTAGCAAAGGCGCATTGTTTACAAGGGCAACCCATATGAATTCCCATCCAATCGCTGAAGAGTCACCGTCTTTTTGAAACACTTCGACAAGCGGCAGCAGTTTTTGAGTTTTCTCCTGCACAAGCAGCGCTTGTGCAAACCATGTTCGCGCAGAGGGATACATTTTCACTCCGAGTGGGTGTCCCTCCGCTCTCCAAGGGAAGAAATTGTTGCCCATCTCCGCAAGCGCAGCAACCCACTCCTGCCGCAATCCAAAGTTAAAGTAACAATTTAATCCGATGAAAATATTGTTTTGGTTTACCTCGTGTCGCATAGAATTATTCCTCCAGCAATTACCTGTACATATTTTATAGCACTCATGGCACTGAACACATTTTTCCTCATCTATTTGCACCTCTCCATTACGAGACGAAATCGCGCCCGAGATACACTCGGCTTCGCAACTATGGCAACTAACGCAGGATGATGCTTTCTTTAGTACAGCGCGGATAAAAGGGAGAAGCATCTGCTTTTCCGCTTCATCGCGGAAATGAAACGTGACTGTTCCACCGCCATACAGATGATTATACTCAAACGGAATACCATCACCCAGTGTTTCAGGCGGCTTTAGCAGTAAGGAGCCTGTGCTTGTTTTTACCAAAGCGCCTACTGTTTTTAGCCACTCAAATAGAAGCTCTTGCATGAAGTGAGGGCTTTGGAATGAAACCACAAGATTTGATACATCCTCAACAGGATTGGCAATGGATTCGTGCAGGGCGACACCACTTTTACGAGCTTGCCAACTGGACGAACCGACAAAATCAACTTTTTCGGCTTCTGTGCGAAAATCCTTAGCGCTTGTGCTAATGATGATATCTTCATATGGCTTTAGTAAGCTTGGGTAGGCAGCATGGACAAACCACCCGTATTTCTCAGAGGATTCGGGACACATGGCACAGCCCACGCGGGCAAGGCCCTTACGATAGGCGGGGTTGATCAGCAAATCGTTAGCGAAGATATAGAGCCAAAGCTCGTGCGCACCCCAGTCAAGAATGGGCATTTGGTTTGTTTGAGAGGCATTTTTGACACCTACGGCGGTGTCATCGTAATTGGAGCGCGAAAGGCTTTCTTCGCTGCGCACACCCAGAAAGGCCATTATTTTGGGGTTGCTGCGATGATCGGGCGCGATTGAGGAAAAAAGTTGCGGGTCTTCCTTAATAAGCATGAGCGCAGGGGTAGATTTATGCACAGAACAGCACCAGCGGATGGTACGCGAGGGCGGGCCGAAGGTTTCCCAGTTGTTCAGGGCGGATCGTTCGGCACAGGCTCGAAAAAAGCGCCGGGTAGAGTAACGGAGTTGGACTTGCTTCCAGACCTCATAGGTGTCTGGCAGTTCCATGTCCGTGTCGCTGAAAATAACCGGCACCGACAGCGGCAAAACGCGGTGGCAGATATCGAGCAGCGCAACGGAATCCTTTCCTCCAGAGAAAGCAATGTAGGCCAGGTCGCAGCGACTGATGTCTTTATCGAAAAGCTCCTTTGTACGTCGTTTGGCATCAGCGACCATAATGTCCATAATGACGGCGTTTTTAGCGACCATACGGGTAATGTCAACAGGTTTGAGTTTGCGCTTACCTTCAAAATAGTACTGCCGATTTAGTGGCTGGCCGTAGCGTGTGCCACTGAGCTGCGCCACGCGCTCACCGTTATGGAGATAGACATTTTTTTGCGCCCACAACAATGGCGCGATGGTTGAGGGGTCGTAGTCGAAGCGTTCATTCAAACCAGTGAGCGCCAGTTCCTCCGCAAACACGGGTCGAATTTCATTGGCGACATAACGCGTATGTTGGCGGGGGTTGATAATATAGCCGCCGGTTTTGACGTCCCAAGTGAAACTATACATCGTCCTCCTCCGTCAGCATTTCTGTATCGTCGTTTTCAGCGTCAGCGTGAGAACAGACGGAAAACATTTTTTCGCGCCACCGGCGGGGAGGGTTATCTTTATAATAGTATGCAAGCAGATTTCTGTAGGTACGGCTATCTGCAATACTATATTCCTGACGGAAATTCACACCCATAGCGAGGCTCAGGGCTGTGTGGAGGTTGTCTTCGGACGGTGACAAATCTAGATTTTCTAACTGGGCGAGAACGCGGTGTAAGGTGTTGGTAAAACCACCCGCAAGCCCCAGTGTGTCCAACGTCTGATAGCAAATAGTATCGTTAATTACAACGCGCACAAGCTCGTTGGTGTCATTCTTCGCGATGAGTTCAATCAGCCGCCCGGAGAACGCGGGGAATCGCTGCTGTAAATATTCAAGTGAAGCCGTACCACCGAATTCCTCTTGTATGACGGCAACGAGCTTCATAGCCACGCCTTTGAAAATTTCCCAGATACGAGCAGGATTAACACGGCAAATCCGTTCACCATAATGGGAAATACAGCGTATGTTATTTTTGTTCCAGAAAAAGAACAGGCTCTCGAAATCTAAAAGATTTGTTATGGCGCTTTCATTGAGTGAATAGCGATACAATTCGTAGAGTTGACCGATATCAAAACACTTGTATTCATTCAGCCATTGCCGGGCTGTGGCGTCCATTTCGCACAGGACTTCCTTTGGGGCAATAGAGTCAATGACGAAATACACCTCATCGTTGCGACGAAATAGTTGCTGCTTTATCCGGTCTTGCTCGTGCTTGTCCACCGAAAAGCCGACTTTGCTAGAGATAAGACGCATAGTGGCCTCGCCGAATGTCACCCCGTTTGGGTATTGCTCCTTGATAATGCGAAAGATTTCAACGAGAGGATCTTCATGTGCAAGCGGTTGTTCTATCTGCGTTGTATTGACATCATTCTGTGCCGCAGAGAGAAACGCCTGATACTTGCTCATCGAAGCTAAGTACACATTATGTCCATCCCTGTTCCATGTCGGAAAATCGGTCGTTTCTTGAATGATCCTGGCAAAACGATAAAAGGCCTCCTTGCAGGTATATGCGCCGATGCAAGCCTCCTCGACTTGTACGGCGTATTTCCTCACGAGCGTTTTCATGCCCCGGATGTAATTACCACAGGTGGCGGCGGACATCCCCTGGGTTTTCATCCAAGCAAAAAAGCGCTCGGAAACATCCTCGTTCCAAAACGCGGCGCTATGCAGTTTAGGTGGTGCTTTCAGAATAGTCAACCACTGTCATCCCTTCTGCAAATATTTCCTGCAATCGCCCTCATGAACGATTAAAATTATAGCATAGAATAACCCCGATTGCAAGAAAAACATTCGTTTCGGACAATTCACAACACGACCAGAAATTCGTCCGGAGTGACGGCAACGACCGGCGAGCCCTCGAAATGCTTCACGTTGCGTGTGATGATACGATCCGCCCGGTGGCGTTTAGCGCAATAGGCCAGCAGCGCGTCCTCGTAATCCCGCATGGGCAGGTCGAACGCGCGCTCGCAGTCCGTGCCGGTCACGTCCAGCACATCGACGACCGCAATCAAATCCAGCAAGGTTTGTCTCGTCAAGTCTTTGTCGAGCTGGCGCTTGCGCAGGAGGTAATATAGGTCTGTAAAGGTGCTGGCGGTGATGCAGCCGGTCACTTTTTCCTCTGCGACGGCCATCAGCACGGCCTCCGTCGACCTGACCCAGGGCTCGCGCCTCATGAGCGCGTCCAGAATGACGTTGGTGTCAATCAACACTTTCATATTGTGCCAGCCGCTCCTCTCTCGCTTGCTGCAACGTCGTGCCGTCGTCCGGGATAACGCCGATGAGCGACCGCACGATGTCGGCCTTGCTTCTCTTCGCGCTGGACAGCCGGGCGACGCTTCTGCCGTTTCTAGTGATGACAATTTCTTCAATGTCATCAACCATAGTCAGATAGCGTCCAATGTTACTCTTGAACTCTGTGGCGGTAACAAACACAATGATTCCTCCTTCGCTTGTCGGTTATTAGTGTGCCGCCGTACAACTACATTATACGTTAATCGAACAATAATGTCAATGACTATCGAACAATATTCTCACCCCTAGGGGGATCATAATCTCTGCGGGACAGCCGCCCGGTCAACGGGGTGGGATACCGCGCACAAAGTCGCACATTCAAGATGGGGAATAGGCCCCTATTCAAGTTTAGACAGAATATGGAGGAAAAATCGCATGGCAAACGGACACGGCG
>JGI24702J35022_10001432_pt1 | contig 14900 bp, 13 predicted proteins | sample TergutTh196P4_FD_35022 | JGI IMG/M metagenome (IMG submission 35022)
TATCGTTCTCCGAGCAGACCTGCATCAATATGTCAAACAGGGAGTATATCACATTCAAAATGTCAATTCAATACATAACAGACTGAAAAAGTGAATTGACAATACTTTTTGGGGGATGTCAACAAAGTATATGCAAAATTATCTCGGATGGTTTCGTTTAAACGAAAAATTGAAAGGAGTTCCAAAATTAGCTAAAGAGTTCTTTGCCAGAATAATGCAGGATACTGATACAATGAAAAGGTACAGGTACATTGATGTAAGCCATAAATGGCTTTTAGCAACGCAATAATTAACTACAGCCAATTTGATTAATATTTCTTTTATTATCAACAATCTGGATACTTTTACAGTTAGTTTGAGTGATTCAGCGTTTGCCTGACGAAACAGTGCACCAAAGGATTCGTAACCGTTAAATCGTTTGACCACTGATAACATAATGGTTTGTTACAAATTTTCAAAGAACGCAACTCCTTAAAAAGAGTTTGAATCGCTTTTTCACCCGAACTGAAAATATTTTTGCAGTTCTCCAAGATTTACTGTATTTATTTATGTATCGCAGCATTAGTATTTTGTTTTTAATTTTTATGCGATACAAAATCGCTGAAAATCAGTAATTCGTCAAAATACTTTTGCTGCTTTTTTCTTGAAAATTGAATTATTAATTCCTAATTCTTATTTAGTTTTGATTAAAGTATAAAGATATAATATTTTTTTGGAAAATGGGGAATAAATTTTATCACTATCAACCGACTAAGGTAATTTAACCTACCTACCAGGATGTGCATACCATCGCATACTTCGCCCATCGAATCACAACGGAAAGAAAATACCAAATAGCATCGTTACCAACTGTTCCCACGAAAAAAATGTTTTATTATATCGGTCACTTTTACACTTGATTACCAATTCGTTCAACTTATCTCTTAGTATCATCTTGATTATTTGTTTTAAAATCGACTGACCGACTAAATTTTTTTGCTATTTTTGCCCATGTTGTTATTTTTATTTTTGGCAAAACAATAATACAACTTTGGGACGTAACCGCATGGAGGCCCCCTATTTTTATTAAAATTTTAGCCAGTCAGTAGTGTTTAACTTTATTCAAAAAAAAATAAACTTTATAACAATGAAAATAATTCTCTCATCCATCGCATTATGGATGTGTTGCATATCCGTCTCCGGTCAGGCAGTAATTCCCGATACTATTTATGTATACAAAACGGTGACTGTATATGATACGATTGTCATACACGATACAATTCGTGTCAAAAAAGTAATCAATATGCCCATCTTACAACCGAGAAGCATTGATGTAATTTCTTTTCCACAGTCAACAGAAAAAATTTTATCATCAACTGCCACCTTTTCTGAAAATAACATCATACTTCATGAAAGTAACAAATATCACAAACAAAAAAACGTTAAAACCATGAAGTTGAATATAACAAATAATTTGAGCGTCATCATTTTAACCGCACAAACAATGTCCGGTCTTTCGGCACAAGAAACCATACCGGCAGAAGACATGATGACTTTCCCGATGCAGTTCTCTATTGTTTACCCAATGACCACGCAGGGCGACCAAACTGTCAATTATCGTTACAATCTCTCGTTTAATCTGTTTACAGGTAAGGTGGGCGCAGTGAAGGGTGTAGAATTTAGCGGACTGTTAAATCATGCGGAACAGAGTGTTAAAGGCATACAGTTTGGCGGGTTATACAATAGAACACACGAACTGACCGGAGTACAATTCGGCGGACTGGGTAATACCGCCAAAACGGTAAAAGGAATACAGTTTAGCGGATTGGCCAATATTTCCGAAGACGTTACTGGTATACAATATGGCGGAATAGCCAATATTACCGAAAGTATATTGGGAGTGCAATTTGGAGGTATTACAAACATTTGTAAAGAAGCAACTGCAGCGCGGTTTGCCGGAATTGTAAACATGAGCGAATATACAAAAGGAGTACAATTCGCCGGAATAGTTAATTTGTCGGAAAAAAGCGAAGGTGCCCAGTTTGCCGGTATAGTCAATATCAGTAACGTGGTTTCGGGGGCAAGTTTCAGTGGAGTGTACAATCGTACCGGAACATTGAGGGGGTATCAGTTTGGTATTGTGAACGTAATCGACACCATTGAGAGTGGCGCTTCGTTAGCGCTCGTCAATATCGTAAAAAAAGGTTTTTATCGCGAATGGTCGCTGACTTTTGCAGATTATTTGAACGTCGGGTTGAGTTACAAAATGGGGATACAAAAATTTTATACGATTTTTACCGCAGGCGCCAATTTTATGGAAAGCAGACTGTGGGTATCCGGTATTGGTATTGGAAACCGAACCGTAATAAATCAACGTTTCAATTTTCAGCCAGAAATAATGTATTATCAATATTATCCACAGGATTTCAAAAATATCCCACACATGTCAGCTACCCACCTGAAGTTTGGGTTTATCTGGAAATTACACGACAGGATCGGACTTATTGTGGCTCCGAGCTTCTATCATTTCCAAACTGAGGTGAACGAAACCATGCAAAAAATAAGCCCACTTCCTCCATTCTTCGAGTTTGAAGCCAATAATTTAAAAATCGAGACAAATTCCCAATACCGTCATTCAATTGGTGCGGGAATCAGTATTGGGATAATCATGTAAATTCATTACTCAAACAGACTCTCGTCTCTGATTAACAACAAGATGGAAGACTGGGAAACGATAACATATTTGTTATTGTTGAACTCTAATTCGTAGGCGCTACTTTGCAGATATACCGCCAAATCGCCTTCTCGCGGCTGTATGGGAACATACTTTACTTCGTCAGTCTTATTTTTCCAGGGTTCGTCGATTTCGGCAATGGCGGGTATCGGGTAACCCGGCCCTACCTTTATCACATAACCACTTTGCAGACGTTCATTTTCCTGCACACCCGGCGGAAGCAACAAGCCGCCTTTGGTTTTTTCCATCGGCGATTTCGGCTTGATCAGCACACGGTCGCCCACAATGATAAATTTGTTGAAATCAGAATTGTCTATTTGTAAAGGCATCTTATTTTTCGATTATTCGCTAACGCTCATGAGAACGCTTCGCTAATGTTGATGGTTTTTTAAATTTTTTTGCAAAAATACAAAAACAACAGGAAGAAGCAAAATTGTATAACTTTTTCAAACTTTTTAAGCCGATTTCAAAAAATGTATATATTTATTTCTGATTTTCGACTTGTATTTTTGCTGATTTTCAGATATATACAGGAAAGTGTTTGGGTTTGTGAATGTTTGGATAATGGCTCAAATTCAAATATTTGGATTTGAGTCAAGCGTATATTTATCTCACAAAATGATGCTATTTAGTGAAAAGGCATTACATTTGCACGATATTAAGTAAACGCATGAAGGGTCGTAATACGTTGATATTCATTGTTATTGTCTTTATTTCTTTGGGCGTCATCAGCGTTGTAGTTCCAGAAGAAGGCATTGACATCGGAATAAGGAAGTTGTATTTTCCTGCTATTGAGGATATAATTGGTTATAATGGTCATTCAAAATTGCTTTTTGAACGCTTACAAGCGATTGAAGAAGAACTTCGTTTGCAGCGATATCGGGATTCTCTATATACCGACTCCCTCTCTCACTATATCTCTTTTTTTGAAAAAAGTCCTATCCGTATTGATTTGCCCAACAATACCCCGGATTTTTTTAATGATTTTTTTGCCGATTTGGATAGTTGTAACCAACGCGGGGAAATGGTCAGAATTCTTCATTACGGCGATTCACAAATAGAAGCCGATAGAATTTCAGGCTATATCCGACAATTTTTGCAGGAAAAATTTGGTGGTAATGGTCCCGGTTTATTGCCGGCGGTGCAACCCATTCCAGCTTTTTCGGTGGGACAAATGGCGTCGGAAAATATCGAACGATACATTATTGCCGGCATGCATCAAAATCAGGCTACACATGGCCGTTATGGCGTATTGGGGCAATTTGGAGAGGTGGATGGGGAATCTTTTATCTCTATCAGCACGCGAAATACTGCTTACGAAAATGTTAAGGAATTTCAAACGATACGATTATTTGTGGGACATGATACCAATTTCACGGCGCGGTTGACCCTTCAGGGAAAAATGCCAGAGAAACCAACCGTTACAAGCACATCCTCGCCGGTAAAAGTCTATCTGTGGCATTTGCCAACGCCGGTAAGAAGTTTTTCATTACACACATCGGGGTCGGCTGAAATATACGGAATTGCAGTGGATGGAAACTCAGGAGTAGCGGTTGATAATATTCCATTCCGAGGCAGTTCGGGAACTTTTTTCAACACCATGGATCAGCAGGTATTGAGTTCCATGTTCCAACACCTGAATGCGCGTTTAATCATATTGGAATTTGGTGGAAATGCGGTGCCCGTTATTTCAGACAGAAAGTCCATTGAGAGTTATTGTAACAGTTTGGCAAGGCAGATTAACTTTTTAAGAAACATTTGTCCGGAAGCAAAAATTCTGTTCATAGGTCTGTCGGATATGTCTACCAAAGTTGATGGCCAGTTGTGTACCTATCCGCAGTTGGCACCTTTGATTGAAGCCATGAAAGATGCTGCAACGCAAAACGGCGCGGCTTTTTGGAATATGTATGAAGTGATGGGCGGAAACAATTCCATGATCGAATGGGTGAACCATTCACCGGCATTAGCAGCACCGGATTATATTCATTTTACTGCTAAAGGAGTTGAACGGATTGCATCTCTGTTTTGCGAAACGTTAATGGTATACTATGATTACTACCGTTTAGTAACCAATAATGAAAAGTTGACATGCGAAAAATCTCCATCTTTGGAATAATCATCGTTTTATGCCTGCCCTTGCTGGCACAACGGACTAAATTGGATATCCCTACCGTTGATATCCCCAAATATCGGTTTATGGATTACAAACAAAACACGATTCAGATTCCGGGAAAAGATTCCACACGCCTCAACCTGTTTTTTCAAAAAATCGATACACTGATAGAGGCCGGTGAAGGAAGAATTAACATTTTGCACATCGGCGGCTCTCACGTTCAGGCAGATATGTTTTCGCACAGGGTACGCCAAAATTTGGACATGGTAAACGGCGATTTTCAAACACCGCGTGGATTGATATTTCCGTTTTCTGTTGCTAAAACGAATAATCCTACCAATTACAAAGTGACTTATTCCGGAAAATGGAACAGCGTTCGAAATGTTCAGAAAAACAGAGAAATACCTTTGGGAGTAAATGGAATAGCTGTTTATACCCAAGACCCGTCGGTAAAAATCAATATTTTACTCAATACGGATGAGACACGTCGCTGGGAATTTACACGGCTCCGTCTGTTGGGTTATGCGGAAGATGGTAGCGATGGCGTAATACCTGTCCTTTATCATCAAAACGATACCATTATGGGATGTTTTGATTTGGTCACAAAAACTTTCCTCTTCGATTTGCCCGAAGCAGTTGATTCGTTCAGTATGGGCTTCATTCAAACCGAAAAAGTTCTGCGTACTTTTTTTGTTCATGGTTTTATTCCCGAAAAGGAAACGCCGGGGATTGTGTATCACGCTATTGGCGTAAATGGCGCTTCGGTTGCTTCCTATTTGGAAAGCGAATATTTTGAAGAAGAACTGTATTTATTGAAGCCCGATTTGATGATTTTTGGCATTGGTATCAACGACGCCACATCAAGAGATTTTACGGAAAAATCCTTATATGACAACTACAATGTGTTGATTGAAAAGATTAAATGTGTTAATCCCGATTGTGCCTTTATTTTTATTACCAACAACGATTCGTTTCGGAGGATTTCACGTAATAATTATCGTGTCAATCCCAATGGTCCGATTGCCCGGAAAGCTTTTTTCCGGTTAGCGGAAGAACATCAGGGGGGCGTTTGGGATTTTTTTTCGCTGATGGGCGGATTAAGTTCCATGCGGCAATGGCAAACAGCCGGATTAGCGAAAGTCGATAAGGTACATTTCACTAAAGCGGGTTATGAACTGATGGGCGATATGTTTTACAATGCGTTGATTGATTATTATAAAACGAAATGAAAAACTTTTTTACATTCAACGCAGACACTCCGTTATTGTTCACCCAGATTTATTTTTGGATTTTTTTTACGGCCGTATTTGGGGGGTTGGTTTTGCTGCAAAAGAAGATCGCTTGGCGCAATGCTTTTCTTTGTTTTGCAAGTTTGTTTTTTTATTACAAGACAAGCGGACTCTTCGTATTGATTTTGTTCTTTACCACGATTTTTAATTTTTATCAGGCTAAATTTATATTCCGCACAAGTTCGGAACAACGACGAATAATACATTTATGGACAGGTTTGACGGTCAATTTGTTTTTCCTCTGTTATTTCAAATATGCGTATTTTGTAACGGATATGCTCAATCAACTGTTTGGACTGAATATGCGCATTTTCGACACATTCGCATGGATGGGGAACGTACTCGCAGGAAAACAAAGGTTTGATGTTTCCGCCATTTTATTGCCGGTGGGGATATCATTTTTTACGTTTCAGAATATCAGTTACATTGTGGATGTGTTCCGGAAACGGGTTGAGCCGGTAAAAAAAATATGGAATTTCGCTTTTTATGTTACTTTTTTCCCAGGATTAGTGGCAGGCCCGATTGTACGCGCTCATGAATTTATTCCTCAAATCTATAAGCCTTATTTTCTGGGAAGAAAACAATTTGGCATGGCGGTTTTTTGGATACTCAACGGTCTATGCAAAAAGATTATTTTGAGCGACTATATTGCCGTCAACTTTGTGGATAGAATATTCGAAAATCCGCTGATGTTTTCGGGATTTGAGAATTTGGTTGCTCTTTTTGGCTATTCGTTGCAGGTTTATGCCGATTTTTCTGGCTATACAGATATTGCAATTGGAGTGGCCATGCTGATGGGATTTTATTTACCTAAAAATTTCAATTCTCCTTATAAGGCAACTAATCCCGGCGATTTCTGGAAGCGGTGGCATATCTCGCTTTCCCGCTGGTTGAAAGATTATTTGTACATTCCGTTGGGCGGTAACCGCAGCGCAGGTTTTGCCACTTATTCGATAATGATCACCATCGGCGTCATTGCCGGCATACTTTCAGGAAGTGTTTGTACCGGTTTCATTCTTTTTTTGGTGGCGGCTATCATTGTATATTTGGGTTATACTTATCCGCAATCAAGAAACAAAATCAACACCAATCTGAACTTGATGAATACCATGTTGATAGGCGGCCTGTGGCATGGCGCAAGTTGGAATTTTGTGATTTGGGGCGGGTTAAACGGAATAGGTATTGTGATTCATAAGTTTTGGAAACATTGGAATTGGCGCTTGCGCATATCCCTCCTTTCAGTGTTTACCGCATTTTTCATCTCGATGAGTTTGATTTTTTCTTTTCCTGTGCTAAATATTGCGGCGGTTTGGATTACCGTTGTTTTGACGGGAAGCCTTATTCAATGGAGAATGGAGAATGGAGAATGGAAAATGAAAAAAATTCACCATTCACAATTCACCATTCACAACTCTATCGCGGTTTTACAAACCTTTATTTTTATTACCTTTACCCGTTTATTTTTCCGTTCGGGTTCCAATTTAGACCCTGTCGAAGCGAACCAAACCGCTTGGGCTACAGCCAAAAATATGGTCAATCGAATAGGAAGGTCATGGGATATTTCGCAAATTGGCAGTATGGGTTATGAATATCGCCATGTATTTTCGTTGATTGTTCTGGGAATGATCATTCATTGGTTACCCGAAAAATGCAAACGTCGCTACCGTCTGCTATTTGCACAACTGCCGCTTCCGGCTATGGCGCTGATAATAGTAGTAGCTGTATTTATCATCTATCAGTTTATAACTGCTGATTTGCAGGCGTTTATTTACTTTCAATTCTAATAAATCAGAATACAGCGCGTGCATTTATTTTAGTAAATTATAGTCCCTATATAGGGACTATAATTATTGCAAGTTCAAAGTAAAGCATTTTGCCGTCAGTAAAATTTTTATGCGGTTGTCCTGAAAATCAAAAACTAAAAATATGAAATATCAAAAAAATCTTTAGCCCGTGATATTTGTACGTATTGATCACCTGAAACCATTGCCAATGCAAAAATAACAGCGCTTGAATGCGCAAAGACATGTTGAAAAGTAGCGGTTGCTATTTTGTTCTTGGTGTCCATGTTTCCACCTTGATGCCCTTTGATTAGTATCCTAAAAATTTTTAAGGAATTTGACAAATTCTGTTTTGAGTTGGGAATTGAACAAACCCTTGATTACATTATGGGGGAGTTTGGAAAATCAGGCAAATCTTTAGCCCCAATATTGGATTATAGATAAAATTTAACGTACATCCTAATACTTTCATAATTTTTAAAAAAAATGTATCTTTGACGCCAAATCCTAATAGAATAGGACATGAATTTTATAAAATTTAATCATTTAGCAGGATATGTTAAATAATCTAAAAATTACAATTCGTAATCTTCACCGAAACGGTATCTATTCCGTTATCAACATTGCAGGATTGGCAGTAAGTTTAATGTCAGTAATCATCATCGCTTTATGGGTGGAAAAAGAGTTAAACTTCAACAAGTGGTATAGCCTTTCTGACAGGCTTTATTTGACCGGTATATCGGATAGCGATGAAACCATTTTGAATGGATCTGAGCCATTGTTTAAAACTTTGCAGACAGAATTACCCGAAGTGAAAAGTGTGTCACATTTCTTGAATGACAAGGATATTGTTCTGTACACATGGGAAGACGATATGAACGGTTATCATGAACTTGGTGCTTATGTCGATTCAACCATATTCAGGATGCTGGATATGAAATTCGTAAAGGGTTCCGCTCAATCGTCTTTTCATGGAGCATTTCCCATTGTCGTCAGCGAAAGATTGGCGAGAAAGCTTTTCGGGGAAGAAGACCCAATAGGCAAAACGTTGCGTGTGAACAATTACAGAGAACCACATGTGGTCAGTGGTGTTTTCAGGGAGCAACCCAAAAACAGTTCTTTTCAGTTTCAATGGCTGATGCCTTTTGCGGGTTATGCCAAACGTAATGCCGATGGTGGCTGGAACCCCGAAAACGATTGGTACACCATTTATTTCAAATGTTGTGTGGAACTACACCCAAAGGTTAACCTCTTATCTTTGAATGACAAGTTAACAAAAATTGGTAATGAGCAAATGGATAGCGATATTTTTCTGTATCCAATAAGCCAACTTTACCTTTATGGCGAGTTCGTGGATGGAAAACCGGTAGCCAGTAAACGTGTACACGCCATCAAGGAACTTTCAGTTATTGCTATCATTATCCTGCTAATAGCCTGCATCAACTTTATGAATCTTGCCACAGCCCGATCTGAAAAACGAATGATGGAAATGGGAGTTAGGAAAACTTTTGGCGCCAAACGTGGAAATCTTGTTTGGCAACTGATGCGTGAATCTGCAATCCTGACTATTTCAGCGCTTGTGTTGGCTCTTATGCTGATCTGGATATTGCTGCCGGTGTTCAACTGGTTGTGGAGCACCGACATGTCGATACATTTGTTGCACATCAGGCATCTGTGCGGAATACTTCTGATCGGTATTATCTGTACGGTATTGTCGGGAGTATATCCGGCGTTTTATATATCTGCTTTCAATCCGGGAGATATTATGAAAAAACTGAAAAACCGTTCCTCGAATGGCGCGGCATGGATACGAAAAGGATTAGTGGTGTTCCAGTTTGCGGCTTCATTTGTTTTGATATGCATAACGATAGCTGGTTTTTTGCAAATCCGCATCGGCCAGCATCGTCCGTTGGGTTACGAAAAGAAACATTTGTTGCGTGTCTCTAATGTTAACAGAATGGGATCACAATTTCCGATCAGGGAAGAACTCAGTAAAAGCGTATTAATAAAGGAAATAGCTTTTGCCAATGACCCATTAATAAATTCCGGAAATTCGGGCAATGGTTACCAATGGACAGGAAAGAATTCTGAACTAAACACAATGATAAACCGATCGTATGTGACACCAGGCTACATCGAAACAATAGCATTAAGATTGATAGAAGGACGCGACTTTTACGAAGGGAGTGAAACAGACTCCAGAAGTGTTATTATCAATAAAACATTAGCCAACATGATGGGTGAAGCGGGTATGATAAACAATGAATTGTGGGTAGGCAACCGTGCTAATGCAATTATATATACGATTGTCGGAATTGTGGATGATTATATTTGTGACGATATATACAGGACTAAAAACGAACCCTTGATATTATACAAGGAAATGTTAAGGCAGGGGATGCCGCCCTACCTATATATCAGATTTGGTTCGCAAGCCGATGTTAGTAGTTCTATTTCATTGGTAAAAACCATATTATCGCAATATCCAACGGACAAACCGCTGGAATATGCTTTTGTGGAAGATTTGGTGAACCGCATGTTCGAAAGTCAAATACAGGAGGGCTTTTTAGTGTCATTATTCAGTATTCTTTCCATTCTCGTTTCGTGCCTTGGACTGTTTGGATTGGTAACTTATGTAGCCGAATCCAAAACAAAAGAGATTGGTATCAGAAAAATTTTTGGGGCAAGTGTTGGTAACATTGTAGTTATGCTCACAAAAGAGTTTCTGGTATTAGTAACAATATCCTCGTTTGTAGCGCTCCCATTGGCTTATTATTGGATAAATAGAATGTTGCAAAATTATAGTTACCGTATTTCCATCGGTTGGGAAATATTTGCCTCGGCAATGCTGGTAACAGTGGTATTAACACTAATCACTGTCGGCTGGCAGGCAAGGAAAGCCGCAATGAACAACCCTGTAAAGTCATTGAAAGTTGAATAGTAACAACATCTGATGCAAAAAATGGAAAAAAAACTTACATCCAAGTGCCTCCAGCGCGTCGCTGAAACTTTAATTATCAATGCAAATCTCATGTACGATGTCGGCCTCTTGAATGGGAAAATGGGAATTGCATTATTTTTTTTTCATCTGGCGAGGAAAACGGGGATTAGTGTATATGAGGAATATGCAGGTGAACTGATAGATCAGATTTGTGAAAGTTTGCCTCGTGATATGTCTGTCAGATACGTCGATGGGTTAGCCGGTATTGGAGTCGGAATAGAATATTTGTGTCAGAAGTAAAATTGTAAAAACGAAAAAAGTCAATAATTATGTTCACACATTATCTCAAACTTGCTTTCCGCAATATGCAAAAACACAAAACACAGTCGCTGACTGGTATTTTCGGGCTGGCGTTCGGGCTTGCCTGTTTCGTTCCTGCGCATTACTGGATGCGCTACGAAACCTCCTACGACAGTTTTTACCCCGGTGCGGAAAATATTTACCGTATCTATGCTGTGGAAAAACAATCGGGCAAGGTGAACGAATGGGCGCCGGGTATCCTTAAAACGAAACTGCTGGAACAGTTCCCCGCAATAGTTGCGTCTGCAGGTTTTCTTGATATGCAAGATAACTACAGCACCGAAGGAATGCCATACATTCAGTTGAAAACACTGTTAGCCGACAGCGCGTTTTTCCGTGTTTTTCAGTACAGGGTTATCAGCGGCGACGCCCCTCAACCGTTGAAAGTGCTGCATGATATTGTGATTACGGAATCGGTAGCCGTGCGTTTGTTTGGGGATGCGGAAAAAGCCATCGGACAGCAGGTTAAGAGTATCCTGTTCAATAGTTTGTCGCCGTCGGATTTTCCACCTTTCACGGTAACAGCCGTGATAAAAGACCCGCCGCTCAATACCAATCTGACGTTTGACGCTATACTTTTTTCAAAAATTCAAACCTACTTCATCGACGACCCGGAGGAGAAGCAATGGAAAAGTTTCGACAATGCGATATATGTGAAGGTTCATCCCCGTGCCGATGCAAACGTACTTGCAGCACAATTGCGTGATATAACTTCACGGTTGGGTAACAATGATGATATTAAGTTGCAAATGCTGCAGTTAAGCGATATCCGCCACCAGATGAACAGCAATTTGCCGTTTACGTTGAATTTTATACGGTTGTTCATTGCTGCGGGAATATTGCTGCTGTTTAGCGCGTTTTTCAACTTCCTGACCTTTCATCTTGACCTTTTCCGCCAACGCATCCCCGAATTGCGCCAACGCAAGGTACACGGGGCTACAGGCAGGCGCCTCATCGGGCAAATGACAGTTGAGATGGCTTGCAGTATTCTTTTGTCGCTGTTGATCGCTTGTTGCTTAGTCATCCTCGTTCGTCCCGCATTTTCTGGGTTGTTGGATATTGAAATAAAAATGTCGCAGTTGCTTTATCTTTTTTTAGTATGCGGATTATTATTGACGTCGTTGATATTATTTGCCGGACTTATCCCTTTTTGGCGGTTGAGTTATTTGGTCACGCGATATTTGGCGAAAGGGAAACCGCCTGGGCAGCCTCAGATGCGGCACATGGCTGTTAGCCTGCAATTGACCGCCAGTATTGTATTCATTATCGCTGCATTGGTGGTCATGATGCAGATGCGTTTCGTCAATCGAAAAGATTTGGGCTTCGACAGTAGCGGCATCATACAGGTGTCGGGCATGTCTATTACAACGACAACGAGTAAGGGAGCGGTCATGCGGCGAGAACTTGCAGCCATACCGCAAATAGAAAACGTTACCGCATCCTATTTCGAACCGCAACACAACAAAACCAATGCTTTTACGAAAACCGAAATAGAATGGCCGGGAAAATTGGCTTATGAAAAGCCGGTTTTTCAGATCATACTTGCCGACAGCCAATTTGGTGGAACATTCCGCTTAAATATGCTCAGGGGAGAATGGTGGAGCGAAGGCGAACAGCAAAAAATCGTTCTCAACGAGGAGGCCGTCCGTGTGATGGGACTTGACGAACCGATAGGCGCTATTATCCGTATGCGGAAGGGGATTACAGGCACTGGCCCGATACAGGAATACGTGGTTGCAGGCGTGGTGAACGATTTTCACACCTTGTCGCTCCGCAGTCACATCCAGCCAGCCATTTTCATAGAATCCAGGGAATTTGATAAAATGTATATCCGTTTTGTACCCGGTCAGGAGCAGGAGGCAATACGACGAATGATGGATGTCCTTCCCGGTATTGATGCGAGTTTGGCTGATGTTCGTCTAATGACGTTAGATGAAGTATATGCTCGCCTTAATCACTCGGAACAAGTTAGTTTAAAAATGTTTTCCGTTATGGCCACTGTTTGCTTGCTGATTTCGCTGTCTGCTATTCATGCCGTTGCCTCCGCTACCACCCACCGCCGCCGCAAAGAAATAGCTATCCGTAAAGTAATGGGCGCCCAAATCGGGGATATTGTCCGCATGTTCTTCCACGAATACACATTACAAGTGATACTTGCCGGTATCGTTGCGCTACCATTGGCTTATCTTGCCATGAGTCGTTGGCTGCAAGGATATGCCTACCATACGAACATCCCGTGGTGGTTGCTGACAGGAGTAGTTGTAACAATAGCAGCGGTAGTATTGCTCACTGTACTGGGTCAAGTGCTGAAAGCGGCTGGTAGTAATCCTGCGGATGTGCTGAAAAGCGAGTAAAAGATGACCGTAATTAAAAAATGGGTAAAAAAATGGAACATCAGGATATGGAATCGGTTTCAAAAATAGAACAACACTTACGGTTAATTGCCGACACGCTTCTGCTTAACGGTACTTTAACAAATTGTCCCGGCTTGATTCATGGTAAAATGGGAATTTCTATTTTCTTTTTTCATTACGCCCGGCATACTGGTAATAGTTTGTTTGAAGATTATGCATTAGGTCTAATAGAAGAAATGCAAACTCAAATACACGCCAACAGCCCAGCAGATTATGAACGGGGTATTGCAGGTATCGGAACAGGAATCGATTATTTGATTCGGAATAACTTTCTGAACGCAGACGATGACATTTTCGAAGATTTTGACCAAAAAGTATCGTGCCGTGATGTACGATTCCTGGCAGGATTTCTGCCAATATGACGGATTAACGGGATATGGGAAATATTGGATTTCGCGATTGCCATCAAAAAATGCACGAGAAGGCTTGTTGTATATTACCCAAAGGATTGAAGAAAAAATATCGAATATTCCCGAAAAGGAGCAGACCGATGTGTATTGTTTTTTGCATGATTTGCATGAAATATCAGATTTTGAAATTTTCACCGAACTTTTGGAAAAATGCAGAGAATGGGATTTGCCATCAGCTGATATTTGCCGATGTTTTCCTCGTTTGGGCGATTCCGTAGTCGGCAACATTGTACGCATGTATCAACGCAGCCGGTATTTCAGCGATGCCCTACGGGTGTAATTGAAATTGAAATGGAACAAATTCCTGATTTAGATATAGGAAAAGTGCCTACCAGCATGGGGCTACTCACCGGATATGCAGGTGAAGGATTGTTGCGATTGTCGATATTCCGACAATCAAATTTGTCATGGATGTGCCTCTTGTAATCCATCACCGGTCTCTAATATGAACTTGTATATTTTCAATTCAACGTGTCCTGCAGCAGTATTTGGTATCGGTACTTACATCCGAGAATTAACTACTGCGCTCTTTCATAGCAACATAAATGTATGTGTGGTAAACTTAATGTCGGACAAACCGCAAATACAGTATGAAAAAGAAGACGATATCAGGTATTGGTATTTTCCTTCGCCAATTAAGGAACAACGGAAAACAGACTACCAAAATGAACTATATTTCCGTAATGTTGTATATTTGCTTCAATTACACATTGAAGACAAAAAGAATTTGGGTGGTGCTGTAAAAAGTATGCTTTTCTTCCTACACATATCCAAAATTGATATAAAAGAAAGCTAATTTCAGAACTCCTTACCCGTCCCTTGTATATCAATAAGTTTCCTCTGACGTAGGCAAAACCAAAAAGTCGTATATTTGCGGTT
>JGI24702J35022_10001433_pt1 | contig 14894 bp, 12 predicted proteins | sample TergutTh196P4_FD_35022 | JGI IMG/M metagenome (IMG submission 35022)
AAAAGTAGAAACCGTAAGCGACTTGCCAAAACGACGGGGACGGGCAAGAAAGTAAATTTTGCCGGTATCAATCAGTTGAACAAGATATTGAGTCTTGTCAACATACACATATCCGTCAGTTCGTATCTCTTCAAACGTGGGAATACCCGTGGGTAATTTTAATCTTTTATGCTCCATTTTTAATAAATTGAGGAATCTACCGGCAACAAAGATACAAAATAATTTCTTTTCACTTCGAAAAAAAAAGTTACATTTGTTTTATTTTTAAAGCATAAACATGAATTTAAAACCCTTTCATTACAAACGAATGGGTTTATAAATATTACAAATCCGTGCGAGCAAAAATTTATGCCTTGGTACGTAACAATTTCTGTGTGTGAGATAATCTATAAACCTGTTAATTTTTGTTGCCATTTCCAAGCTGACCGGAGGGTGTCTGCGAGCGTTTCCTGCGCTTTCCAACCGAGTGTTTCGTTGGCGTGTCTGGGGTCGGCCCATACTTTTTCTATGTCGCCTTCGCGGCGGTTAGTTATCTTATATGGGACTTTTACGCCGGTCGCCTGCTCGAAGGTATTGATCAGTTCGAGGACGGAGACGCCGTTACCGGTGCCGAGGTTGAATATTTCGAGTTTGTCGTCCGACAGGTCATTGAGCATACGATTGATAGCTACCACATGCGCTTTAGCCAGATCGACGACATTGATATAATCGCGGATACAGGAGCCGTCGGGCGTATCGTAGTCGTTGCCGAACACGCTAAGTTTTGGACGAATACCTGCTGAGGTCTGGGTGAGGAACGGGACTAAGTTTTGAGGGATCCCAATCGGTAATTCTCCGATCTCTGCTGTTGGGTGTGCGCCAATAGGGTTGAAGTAGCGAAGCAGGATGCTCTTGTATGGTGCGCCGGCATGGATCGTGTCGCGAATGATTTCTTCGTTGATTTGCTTCGTATTGCCATAAGGCGACATAGCCGGCTTGATTGGCGCTTGTTCTGTCACGGGAAGCATGTCAGGTTGACCGTACACTGTGCATGAAGAGGAGAATACAAGTCCCTTGATATAATGAAGAGGCATCAGTTCTAACAGGTTGATCAATGAAACTAAATTATTGCGATAGTATACTAATGGTATTTGTACCGATTCGCCTACCGCTTTGCTGGCTGCAAAATGGATGATACCGGCAATACCCGGATTTTCTATGATGACTTTTTCGACAGCCTCCCTGTCGTTACAGTCCGTTTGGTAAAAAACGGGGCGTATGTCTGTTATCCGTTCTATTCCGTCGAGGACACGGATGTTTGAATTGGACAGGTTGTCAATGATAACGACTTCATAACCTGCATTTTGGAGTTCAACGGTGGTGTGTGAACCAATGTATCCCGTTCCTCCGGTCACTAAAATTTTTTTCATCTTTAATCATTTTAAATAGCCGACAAAAGTAGATGATATTTAAATAATCTCCAAAGTTTCGGTACTTTTCCGGCATTACAGCGTAAAAAACCGGGTGAGTAGACGTACCCAGTAAGATTTAAGCCATACGGATTCATTCAATTAGCACTACAATTAATCAATCCCCTTATTTGCAATCGCAGGTTTTCCCTGCATCGAGAATATCATGTTATCAAAATCGAATGTCGCTTTTTGGCAGTATTTGAAAATCATATTTCCTAAATAACCGCCTTCGGGAGTGCCAAGTATATGGTTGTTTTCTTTGTCTTTGGCGACAGAGCAATCGTTTATCAACGTTATTGGCAAGTCGTTTACTTTGATGTCGATTTGAGGGCACCCGTAGTAATACTGATAATTAGTACTTTCCTCTACACATCCTGCAATTTTGCTCACTTCAAATCTTTCCAATGTATCAATGGAAATATGCTGTTTATTTTTTTCGTAAAAATCGGTGTTTATAGCTAAACATTGCGCACCTCCAGTATCGAAAAAGGTCAAAAAATTATGATTACAGACCTCGATATTCATAAAGAGGCCGGAGTTTTCGATGTAGAGATTTCGTTTACTGAACGTTGTGGTTGCCGGAGGAAAGGACATGGCGTTTTTTACAAAATCCAATTCAACGACGCCTAACTGTCGAATAACAGGCAGACCCAGTATAATGTCATAGTTAAGGTTCAAAAGAGAATCGCAAATAACCTGGTTGGAATCGGTCGGGTTAATCGTATCTATGTGTACGGTTACAGGTATGTTTTTAATAAAGAACTCGCCCAGTTCGAGGCTATCCACTATCCCTTGCAGACAGCGTAACTTGCCGTTTATCAATACCGTGTCGGCAGTATTGAGTTCGAGGCCAATCATTTCGGCTATTGCTCTGTTGTATATATAGCCGCCATTACCGACGCCTGTATCAAAAAAAGTATGCAGGTTGATTCCGTTCCATTTTGCGTTAAAGATAATGCCGTTTCCGAAGAGGTCGGGTAACAGTTTTATCTCTCCTCCTTTGTTACTTCCCCTTTTCTTTATAACTTCGAGTTTTTGCTCTTTTTGAAGATACTTAAAGCTCTCATGATGTCGTGTCAATTGCTGAATATGCTCTAATCGTCTGTCGGGTTCTATAATAGTATCGCGTTGAAAATAATTGATAAATCTTAAACATAGCTCTTCGCCTTTTTTGTGTTCTTGTGCATCAAAGCAAAGTTGAACGGCAGGATTGGTAATAAAAATAATAAAAGCGACTTCATTTATAGTAATTTGATTACTGTCAATCATGTTAATCAGTTGATCGTATGCATCTAATGCTTCAATCGGACGATTAAAGGCATTCCCTGTTATTGCAATAAACATATTCGTAGCTATGACAGATAGACTGTCTTTGTGTTGCCGGTAATAATCTTCTATTTCAAACCATTTCTTAGTATTCATCAAATTGATAAATACTTGTTCGTGTGTTTGTTTCTTATTGAAATACCCCATCTTGTTTAATAAGGCAAGGAAAAGAACTATTCCCCATAATATACAGGCAATTATTAGCAGAAAAATTGAGACTCTTTTAAAGGAGTTGTTCATTGTCTCAGACTATTCCCGAAAAACCCATGAAGGCCATTGCTAAGATGCCGGCTGTCAGTAGGGCGATAGGGATTCCCTGCATGGCTTTCGGCACGTTTGTCCTGGCCAATTGTTCCCTAATACCTGCGAAAATGATGAGCGCTAAAGCGAAACCAATGGCTGTAGATGCTGCGAAAACAATCGATTGCAGCAGGTTGTATTCTTTTTGAATTACAAGGATGGCGACGCCAAGGATCGCACAGTTAGTTGATATCAAGGGCAGAAATACGCCTAATGCCTGATAAAGAGAAGGTGACACTTTTTTTAGCACGATTTCTACCATTTGTACCAAGGCTGCAATAATAAGAATAAAAATGATCGTCTGAAGATATTGCAACCCGAAAGCGTCGAGGATAAATTTCTGTATCAGAAACGTCACAATGGTAGAAATGGTTAGCACAAATGTCACAGCCATACCCATCCCAAAAGCCGTATCAACTTTTTTTGAGACACCCAGAAACGGGCAGATACCTAAGAACTGCGCCAGGACGATGTTGTTGACAAAAACGGCGGCAATGAAAATGATAAAATAATCCATGTTCTTAATTCCTAATTATATTTTTTTACGAGTGCGATGAGGTAACCTAAGGCGATAAAAGCGCCGGGGGCTAAAACAAAGATAAGAGCGCCGTAGTCTTCGGGGAACAGGGACCATCCGAAGACTTTGCCTGTTCCGAGTAGCTCGCGGCACAGGCCGAGTAGCGTGAGCGCAATGGTAAAGCCTATACCTATGCCAATCCCATCAAAGGCTGAAGCGATAACACCATTTTTGGAAGCGAATGATTCGGCGCGTCCGAGTATGATGCAGTTCACTACAATAAGCGGGATGAAAATGCCGAGAGTTTTATTCAGGTCGGGCAGGAATGCTTCCATACACATCTGCAGGATAGTTACGAATGAAGCGATGACAACGATATATGCCGGTATGCGAACCTGATCGGGCGTTACATTTTTGATGGCAGATATGACCACATTCGAGCATATAAGAACAAAAGTAGTGGCCAGACCCATGCTCATTCCGTTTATTGCCGAGGATGTAGTAGCAAGGGTAGGACACATGCCTAATAACAAGACGAATGTGGGGTTTTCGTTAATTATTCCGTTTTTTATAATTTTTACGTAGGAGTTCATTTTAGAATTATGAATTATGAATTATGAATTAACTGAAAACTACTCAGTTGCGCCACTTGTTGCATTATAATTGTCCGAAATAGCGGAATATGAGAGGTTTACTGCTTCGAGGAAGGCGCGAGTAGAAATCGTGGCGGCTGTGATAGCGTCGACATCACCACCGTCTTTTGCTGTTTTAAGCGAACCTTTTGACAGGTCGCGACCGATAATATTCTGCCGGTTCTTGTTTGAACGAAACCATGCTTCCATTTTCGAACCTAATCCCGGCGTTTCGTTGTGCTCTAATACGGTATAGTTGAACACTTTACCTTGTTCATCAAAGCCAACCATCACGCGTATCAAGCCGCTGAAACCGTTTTTCGTATAACTTTCAACGGCGCAACCAACCCATTTGTCTCCCATTTTAGCGGGATAAATTGATAATGAATCATTTCCGGGCACTACTACTTTATACCTTTCTTCGACCGGATTATTATCAAATGCAGGCGTCACATTCCGGATAGCGTTACGTAGCCCGGCGGCTTTCGATTCCGTAATAGCGCTTGCGGTATATTTATTGGTTGCCGATAGTGCAACACCTGCAATAAGGCAGATGGCAGTCAGCGACAACAGTATATTCGGTAAGGTAGATTTTATTTTTTCCATCTCATTTTCCTCCGAAAAGTTTTGGTTTGATATACATATTTATCAGCGGTGTAAGGCCGTTCATGATCAGGATAGCGAAAGACACGCCTTCGGGATAAGCCCCAAACAGTCGTATAAGTGTGGTAATCAGTCCGATACCGGCTCCGTACACTATCATGCCCCGCTTGCTCATGGGGGATGTTACATAGTCGGTCGCCATGAATATGGCTCCCAGCATCAATCCGCCGGAGGTAAGATGAATCAGCGGATTATAAATCCGTCCGGAATCGAGGAGTGTTTGCAGGTCAGTAATCCCGGACGAATGATAGTTCAGATACATGGAACCGGCAAAAAGCAGGCCGGTGAGAACGGCGACAGTAGCGAGTATGGAAACCGGTATGTGCCAAGTGATTATTTTGCGATAAAGCAGGTAAGCAAAACCGAGAAGCAGGGCTATCTCACCGACTTCGCCAAGACTTCCTCCCGTCAAACCGATCATCGAGTCTTTTATTGAGGTAATGATGCCGACATCATGGATGAGCGACAGGGTCGTGGCGCCGGTCTGTGCATCGAGATAAGTCATAGGAAAAGCGTCTGCCACAGGCCATGTAGTCATCTGCGCCGGAAAAGAGATGAGAAGGAAGACACGTCCGACTAATGCAGGATTGAAAATGTTGTTTCCAAGACCCCCGAAGGACATTTTACCGATGCCGATAGCGACAAGCGCTCCGACAATAACGATCCATGGAGGCAGATTGGAAGGCAGGTTGAAAGCTAACAAAACACCTGTCAAAATGGCGGAACCGTCATGGATAGCAGGATTTTTTTTAAAAAAAAATTTTTGAATCATGTATTCGAAAAATACGCAGGATACGACGGATATCCCGGTTATTATCAATGCCCCCAATCCGAAACAATAGAGTGACAGCAGAAAGGCGGGTGTGAGCGCTATCAAAACGCCGTACATGTTCCGGCTGATAGTGTCTCCGCTATGGATATGAGGGGAAGGAGATATGATTATTTTTTCCATTCGAGAATTGTTTTTGGCTTTTACGATTTATTTTTCAGGACAGTAGCTTTCCCTAAACGTATGTAATCCAATAAGGGACGGTTAGCCGGACAAATATAGTTGCAGGCGCCACACTCAATGCAGTCTGTTATATGGTTTCTCTTTGCGTCATCCCATATTTTATGTTCTGTCAGGTTCATCAGCAGGTTAGGTTCTAACCCCATCGGACAGGCTTTGATACATTTAGCACACCGAATGCAGTCGTGTGTTGGGTTGCGCAACGCCTCCTCTTTGGTCATCAGCACAATACCGCAACAACCTTTTGTGACCGGCGCTTCGTTATTAACCATGGCTTTGCCCATCATCGGGCCGCCGTTGATTATTTTACCGGTGTTTTCGGGAATTCCTCCGGTAGCATTGATAAGCGCGCTTATAGGTGTGCCTATACGCGCTAAAATGTTGGACGGTTTAGCGACGTTTTTACCTGATACAGTGACCACACGCTCGAAAAGTGGTTTGTTTTTCTGTACGGCCTCATAAAAGGCGAAAGCAGTCGCGACATTCTGAACGATAGCTCCGACCGATGCAGGAAACATGCCGCTCTTCACTTGATGGTGTAAAAGTGCGTCGATCAACTGCTTTTCACCTCCCTGCGGATAACGTGAGCGGAGTGATACGACTTCTATCCCCTGATAACCGGTTGACAGCTTGGACAGTAAGGATAACGCATCCTGTTTGTTGTCTTCGATTCCTATAATGGCGCGACTTATTTTGAGCGCTTTCATGTACAGGGTAACGCCAACCATGATCTCTTCGCTTTTCTCCAACATCAATGCATGGTCTGCCGTCAGGTAAGGCTCACATTCTGCTGCATTGATGATGAGTACTTCCACTTTTTCTCCGGGACGGGGCGACAATTTTATTTTCGTAGGGAATCCGGCGCCTCCCATGCCGACTAATCCGGCAGCATCGATTTTTTGTATGATTTCTTCCGATGAGAAGTTGAAATTTCTATCCAATGCCTCGCTAAAATCTATATCCGGTTCCCATTCGTCGCCCTCAGTTTTAATATATACGGCTGGGTGCGGGATACCAAAACCGTCGGTCATACTGTCCACTTTGATGACCGTTCCGGAGACCGACGAATGAATGTTTGTTGAAACGAAACCTTCGGCTTTACCTATCCTTGTGCCGGTTTTCACTTTATCACCTTTGGCTACAACAGCCGATGCAGGAGCGCCGATATGCTGGTCCAACGGTATGACAACCGTTTCGGGTAGAGGTATCATTTGTATCGGACAACCTGCCGACAGTTTGTTTTCCGGTGGATGTATTCCTCCTATTCGAAAGCTGTTCATTTTATTTCAAGTATCATGTTTCAAGTTCCAACATCCCCAACCTCTTCAAAGGGGGATGTTTTGATTTTTTATTGGGAAATTCACCTCGTGGATGGCGCCTGTCGGGCAACCCTGTATGCATTTACGGCACAACGTGCATTTGGTCTCGTCAATACAGGCCAGGTTTTGTGTCACTGTGACAGCATTGAATGTGCAGTCTTTCACACATTTCATACAACCTGTGCAAGCGTTTTGACAGGCTTTCCGGGCAATACCACCTTTGTCTTTATTAGCACATGCCACATAGATGCGATGGGAGCCTATCCCTTTGTCATGCATCTCAATGATATTTTTCGGACATGCTTTTACACACGCACCGCAGGCTACGCATTTCTCTTCCGATATCTCGGCAAGTCCTGTTGCCGGATTGACCGTTATGGCATTAAACAAGCAGGCATTAACACAGTCGCCCAATCCAAGGCATCCGTATGGGCATCCTGTCGGGCCGCTGTAGAGCTTGGAAGAGATTGCACAACTATGCGCTCCATCATACAGGTTAGTAGGAGGGCACGCCTGACATGTCCCGTTGCAGTGTATGACTGCTATTTTGGGCATACTTTCGTCAGCAACCTGCCCCAGCATCGATGCAACCTTCTTCATCAGCGCTGTTCCACCAACCGGACATGTCAGCCCCTCAAGCGTTGATGCCTTAACGCAAGCAACCGCAAATCCGTTACAGCCCGGATAACCGCACCCACCACAGTTAACCCCCGGTAAAAGTTCGAGCGCCTGAGCAATACGAGGGTCTTCTTTCACCTCGAATTTCTTTGCTAAAAAAAATAAGATGAGTGCTGCTGTGGCTCCTGTTAAACCTATTAGTATGATTGCTATATGCATTATTAATAATTAGTTGCGGTTGTTTATGATAGAATAATCCGGTATTTTCGACAGGGAAAAAATAATTTTTTTCTTCATTTTATCCCGTAAAAGGTATAAAATAAAGTAGTAAGGAAACAGGACTGACAGTCCTATCAATCCTCCAATGACTTCGCTACCACTTGCGTAAATACCGGCAATGATAGCGATGATAACGAAAACAAGCGGCATTATGTATGCAAGGAAGGCGGCAAATAAGCCTGTGGACTGCCTCACCGAAACGATCACCTTCTCTTGTAAGGTGAAACTTCCGGAGAATTCGTTTATCTCAATGACTTTATCTTTTTTGTCGGAAGCCATGCATACCGCGCCTGCATGACAGTCCTGACATGCAGCTTGTTGCTCAATGCGGACAAAAATCCTTTGCTTATCAATGCGTTCAATTTTGCCCTGATGCTTTATAAAATCACTTGTCGTCATACATCTTCCAATGAGGAGGTTTGCCTAAAAAAGTCAGTAATTAACGTTCGTTTCAATTCGGAAATTGCAAACTCTACTTTGCAATTCGGGGGCAAAAATACGCAATTATACGTTATAAACAATAATCGCCATAAAAATTTTTTTTTAGCTTTACCATCTATAACTAAATCCAAAAGCTAACATATCAAAAACCTGGATATAGGTATCCGAACCTTCGGCTTTCTTTACGTTGTCATCATACCGCAGGAACAAATGCAAAGTAGTAGAAAAATATTTACTTAAATTGATATCTAATTTATTCTCAAATTCGCTTGTAACAAGTTCATAATTTGTGAAATAATAAAAACGTGAGGTTAATAATATGTTTTTATTGAAACGGAATGACTGGGACATGTTAATGGTTGATCCGAATGTTTTCAAGCTATGCAGTTGATTGCCTTCTTTGTCTTTTTGGAAATATGCGGCAAGATTTATCTCCTTGTTTTTGCTTGTTTTATACATAAATGACAGAGGATCAATCGTTAAAGATAAGTCAATCGAACGGTCTGGTTTTTTGAACTTGGGTCTTACCATGTAGGTCATACCTAATCCGGTAGTAAAGGTAAAAGGTGAAAGAAAAGCTGCTTGTTTGATTTCAGTATTGGGAATATATTTATTACCCATGGAAGTAAAAAATTCAGCCGAAAAAGAATAGCTCCATAGTTTTATTGCTTTTAATCCGAATACACTGCGAATACGCAACTCGTCGTCGCCGATGGTATAGTCCCGCAACGTGTCTTTCGGAGCGTTGATGATCGTAAATTTGGTCGTTAAGGTATTATTTATCGTGACATTATTTCTTGCATAGTTGTAGGTGGTGTTTGTGAATGTATAGATGTTTGTGTTGTCAATCTCGCCTTTATGCCAGTTAACGGAAGTTTTGGTGCGCGAAAATTTGATATCTGCCGCAAAAGTTGATATCCAATATTTCCGGTCAGGGATAAATTTGATAACAGGATCGACTTCTTTAGGAGGAGGCGATGAGGTTTTGGCTTCTAATTTGATTAAATCTTTAGAAGTTTCTATGGTTTCCGACTTGATAGTCGTCGTGGGTAATTGCTGATACGAATACTTGAAGTAGGACGGATTGGGCAACATAACCTTTTTATAAACCAAATCTTCAAGTGATTTGAGAAACTTGTAGTGCCTAAACATGGGGCTTAAACTCTTACTTTTATATTCGTAAGGCGAGGGTAGCGGCGGGCCGTCGTTCAATCGTAACGAATCATAACTGAACTTAAAATCAATTTCGGAAAATAATCCGCCATAAAAAACTAAGGGGATAAAAACTTTATTGTCAATCATTGCCTCTTTCAACGATTTATATCTATCCGAAGACCATGGCTCCAAAGTAGAAACCGTCCATGACATCACTTCAGGCGATAGACCTGTCGGTCTTTTTTGCTGCGCATTCGAGTGGGCGATAAAAAGGATAGAACAGGCGGCCAGTAATGCGCAATATTTGATCTGTCTATAAAAATAACTCATCTTCATGTTCACTAATCAGTATTCCGACTGCAAAAGTAGTAAATAATTTTCAATCTTCAATAATTTTTTCATTTCGTAAAAAGACACCATAAAAAATTTTTTAACGCTAAGGTACGTTCAATTTTCAATAAATTTACTACCTTTGTCGCTTTAATTTTTACAAAAAGAACAACTGTGACTAAGACAAAGTATATTTTCGTGACGGGAGGCGTCGTCTCTTCATTGGGCAAAGGTATTATATCGGCTTCATTAGGTAAGTTGCTTCAAGCGCGTGGTTATAAGGTGACTAATCAAAAATTTGACCCCTATATCAATGTTGATCCGGGCACTTTGAATCCGTATGAACACGGCGAATGTTTCGTTACTATCGACGGACATGTGGCGGATTTAGACCTCGGACACTATGAGCGCTTTTTGAATGTGCCTACAACACGCGCCAATAATATTACAACAGGACGTATCTATCAGAATGTGATAGAGAAAGAACGTCGAGGCGATTATCTCGGCAAAACGGTTCAGGTGATTCCGCATATCACGGACGAAATCAAACGAAACGTGAAACTTCTCGGCTCGAAAGAAAAGTTCGACTTCGTGATCACCGAAATCGGAGGAACGGTGGGCGACATCGAATCGCTTCCTTTCATTGAAAGCGTGCGTCAGTTGAAATGGGAACTGGGGAAAGATTGCCTGTGCGTGCATCTTACCTATGTCCCGTTTATTGCCGCCGCTAAGGAGTATAAAACAAAACCTACACAACATTCCGTCAAACAACTACAAGAGCTTGGCGTTCAGCCTGATATACTTGTTCTCCGTACCGAACAGGAACTGAATGCCTCTATTCTTCTCAAAGTAGCCCTGTTTTGTAATGTTTCGAAAGAGGCTGTTATTCAATCTATTGATGTTCCTGCCATCTATGAGGTCCCTTTGATGCTTCAGCGTCAGAATATGGACTTGATTTTGCTCGAAAAAGTAGGCTTATCAAGTAGTTCAACATCGGGAATGAAACAATGGAATGATTTCTTAAACCATAAAAATACAGCCGTCAAAGAAGTAAAAATCGGGCTTGTCGGAAAATATGTAGAGCTGCAGGATGCCTATAAATCAATAGAAGAATCATTGCTTATCTCCTCTATTTATAACGACCGAAGACTTGATTTCCGTCTGATTAATTCGGAAAAATTGAATGTCGGCAATGTAGATGATTTATTGAAAGAGATGGATGGCTTGATTATCGCACCCGGATTCGGGCAAAGGGGTTTGGAAGGTAAATATGTTGCGCTGAAATATGCCCGCGAACAGGATAAACCATGTATCGGGATCGGTCTGGGTATGCAATGTATGGTTGTCGAATTTGCCCGCAATGTGATAGGATTGGAAGGCGCCAATTCGACGGAAGTGGAAACAAACGCCAAGTTCAAGGTGATTGACACTATGGATGAGCAGAAAAATATCTATTCAGTCCCAACCATGCGGGTAGGCGCATATGACTGTGCCATAAAAAATGATTCCAAGGCATTTGAAATATATGGCAAGTCGCTCATACAGGAACGACATCGTAACCGTTATGAGTTTAATAATGAGTTTCGTAAATCGTTTGAGGATGCTGGTTTGATGTGTACCGGTGAAAATCCGGATACTAACTTAGTCGAGATCGTTGAAATCCCTTCCCTCAAGTGGTTTGTCGGCGTACAGTTTCACCCCGAATATAACAGCACCGTCGTTAGCCCGAACCCGCTGTTTATGAGTTTTATAAAAGCAGCAATACAAGAATAATTACGAATTACGAATTACGAATTACGTTTCCATAAATCATTAATCATTAAATCATTTAACATTATTAAAAAACATGGATAAAAATACGGTAATCGGTTTTATTTTAATAGGGTTGATTTTGATAGGTTTTAACTTTCTGAATCGGCCGTCAAAAGAACAGTTGGAAGCGCAAAAGCGTATACGTGATTCGACTGAGGCAGCGTACTATGAGATGCAACAGGCAGCTTTGTTAGAAAAGGCGCAAAAAGAAGAGGCCGCTAAGCCGACAGCGATTCCGGAGGATATGCCCGATTCGGTTCGTCAGGTGTTTTTTCAGAGCCGGTTCGGCGCTTTTGCTTCGGCAGTGACAGGTACTGAAGAGATCATCACGCTCGAAAATAATAACATCGAGGTTAAAATAAACAGCAAGGGAGGAGGGGTGTGTTATGCCCGCGTGAAAGACTATGTCACGTACAATAAAGACCCTTTAGTTTTGTTTGAAGATGATGAATCCATGTTTAACGTGACGTTTGGTACGGCTAATAACCTTATTGTCAACACCTCCGATTTGTACTTTACGCCAATAAACATCTCGTTAAACTCGGTGACGATGCGCCTGAATATAGGCGACGAAGGCATCGTCGACTTTGTTTATACCTTGTATCCGGATGATTATATGCTTGGTTTTGTCATTCAAACTAATGGTTTGAACGGATTACTTGCCTACTCGATGAATGCGTTGGATATTCAATGGAACCAGAAGATGCGAATACAGGAAAAAGGCCGCAAATTGGAAAATCAATATACCGGTTTGTACTATAAATTTCAAGCTGATAATGTAGAGCATTTCGGAGAAGCGAAAGACGATAGCAAACAGATTTCAAGCCGTTTGAGATGGGTAGGGTATAAGAATAAATTTTTCTCATCCGCTTTAATAGCCGACGGCGCTTTTGCGGCCACCACCCTCACTGCTAAACAAAATCTGACGGACCCGAAATACCTCAAAGAGTTCTATACGACGACTTCCGTACCTTTTAGCGCCTCAAAGAACGAATCTATCGGCTTCCGTTATTTCTTCGGACCTAACAAATATATATTATTGCGCGCGTATGATAAGGGCAACGATAAGGAGAACCTATTAGAACTCGACAAATTAGTGCCGATGGGCTACAACTGGCTGCGTCCTATCAACAGGTATTTTATACTTCCGATATTTAATTTCCTCGGAAAATATATGACCAACTACGGATTGATCATCCTGATTCTCACCTTGATAGTCAAAGTGGTATTGTTTCCGCTCACCTATAAGTCGAGTATGTCGCAGGCCAAAATGCGTGTATTGAAACCACAGGTCGATGCGTTGAAACAGAAGTTTCCCAAGAAAGAACAGGCCATGGAGATGCAGCAGGCGACTATGGCCTTATACAGCAGCGCCGGCGCCAGTCCGATGAGCGGATGCCTTCCGATGTTGTTGCAGATGCCGATCCTTTTTGCGCTTTACTGGTTGTTTCCTACAAATATCGAACTCCGTCAGCAAAGTTTCCTTTGGGCTGAAGACCTCTCAACCTACGACGCCATCATTTCATGGGACGCCAATATTCCTTTTATCTCGTCGTTCATTGGTAACCATATCAGTCTGTTCTGCCTGTTGATGACTGTCGTCAACATTGTGAGCACCAAGATGACAAGCTCCATGAATGCGGGACAACAGCAGATGGCGGGGATGAATATGATGATGTACATGATGCCGATTATGTTCTTCGTTTTCTTCAACCAAAATTCGGCCGGACTAAGCTATTACTTTCTTATCTCCACTTTGATTACTATCGGGCAGACGATGCTGTTCCGCTTTGGCGTTAACGAAGCGAAGCTATTAGCCGAATTGGAAGCCAACAAAAAGAAACCCAAGAAGAAATCCGGTTTTATGCAACGCTTGGCCGAAGCGCAGAAAGCGCAACAGGAACAGCTCCGCAAACAGCAAGTAGAACGCGAAAAACGCCAACGCTCAAGCAAAAGGTAGTCTAAGTTTTCAGTTTTCGGTTTTCAGTTTTCAGTTTTCAGTTTTCAGTTTTCAGTCCCCGTTCACCGTTCGTCCGTACACCGTTCGCCTGTAATCTGTTAAAAAAATATAAACATGTTTCTGCATTACCTGGCAATCGTTTTCCGTAACTTGTTGAAATACAAGTCGCAGTCGTTGATTGCTATTTTCGGATTGGCATTTGGCATCGCTTGTTTTGTGCCGACTTTCTATTGGTTGCTTTACGAGACGAGGTATGATAGGTTTTATCCCGACGCAGGGCGGATTTATCGTATCTATGCGGTAGAAAAGAAGTCAGGTAAGGTCAACGAACGGGTTCCGGGTATCCTCGAAACAAAACTGCACGAACATTTCCCGGCAACCGAAAATTCCGCCGGTTTTTTCTGTGATTATTATTGGAATTTCAGCATTGAAAGCGTCCCGCACATCCGATTGCGTATGTTGTTTGCCGATAGCGCCTTTTTTCGTATTTTCCCTCAGTATTTCATTGCAGGCGATGCCCGACCTCCAAATCAAGCCATGCATGATATTATACTAACCGAAAGTACGGCCATACGCTTGTTCGGCAGTGTGGAAAAAGCCATCGGGCAACCTGTAAAAAGTAAACAATTTGTCGATTCTTATCCGCCATTCATTGTATCGGCAGTGGTAAAAGACCCACCCCGAAATACGAATATATCTTTCGAGGCAATCCAATTTCCGATATTACAAAACGAGATGACCGTTTATATGCCGGAAGAATCGCAATGGACGTATTTCAACAAACAGATATATGTCAAACTCAATGCGCATACGGATGTAAAAACCCTTGCCGATCAATTGCATGATTTTACGACACGGTTGAACTTCAACCCCAATATAGAAGTGCGGATGCTGCCTGTTGTCGACGTTCGCCACCGGTTAGTCGCGGGATTGCCGTTTACGCTCGGTTTCGTCCGTTTACTTGTAGCTGCCGGACTGATGTTGCTGTTCAGTTCATTTTTCAATTTTCTGAATCTCTATTTCGGCCTTTTCACCCATCGATTGCGCGAACTGCGACAGCGCAGGGTCAGTGGCGCAACAGG
>JGI24702J35022_10001434_pt1 | contig 14891 bp, 12 predicted proteins | sample TergutTh196P4_FD_35022 | JGI IMG/M metagenome (IMG submission 35022)
AGTGAGTGAGCTTTCGCACTTGTGCGGAAGCGAATGATACGCAGTCCGCGATGACGACTAATGAAGCAAAAATAAACGTCCACCTCACCGGGCGTGAATTGCAACAGACGGATAAATTTCTTTTGCTTACTATATCATTTTCTCTTGTTTTTTACAAGTATAAATGCTAATATTGTTGTCATGTACGAAATATCGGTAGAGAAACACATAACTGTGATAAAAGGGAGTGGTTGAATGAACTGGCACGAGTATGTTAACAAGACAGGCACTGTCCCGAAGTGGCCTTATGAGGTCAATTATGGGAAAGAGAACGTGGTGGAGACGGATGTGTTGGTCATAGGTGGCGGCGTTGCAGGATGCAGGGCTGCTATAGCTGCCAAGCAGAAGGGAGCGACGGTCGCTTTGATGGACCGCGGGTTCTTGAAACGCAGCGGCTCTGGCGGTGCGGGCGTCGACCACTGGCATGGCGCTGTCAGGAATCCTTGTTCTAAAGTGACGCCGGAGATGTATTCCGAGGCTGCCATGGACACGACGGATGGGTATACATATGGTCTTGCTCGGTATATCGTCGGCATGGAAGGCTGGGATACCTTGCTTGAGGCAGAGCAGATGGGCGTGCAGATCCGTGATGAGGACGATGAGTTCGAGGGAAGCATTTTCCGCGATGAGGAGACGAAGCTGCTTTTTGCTTATGATATCGAAAACAAGCATTGTTTGCGCGTTTATGGCTACAATATTAAGCCTGCTGTCGCCAATGAGGCGCGCAGGATCGGCGTGCAGGTTTTTGATCGTACTTGCGTAACTTCTCTTTTGACCGAAGGCGGCAAGCAGGGTGCGCGGGTCATCGGAGCCACCGGCATCAACGATAGGACGGGCGAGTTCTTCATTTTCAAGGCTAAGGCTACTGTCATCACTACCGGCGGCGTCGGCAGGGTCGGTGCTTTCGCTCCGGAGCTGACGACCAGCCAAGCCATGGCTGATTTAAACCAGGCGGGTCTTGGGCATACAATCGGTTGGCTCGCGGGAGCTGAGTTCATCAGGATGGAATCGTTCGGCAGGGCCGGGCTTTCCGGGATGGGTTATGCGCCATACAGCACGGGCAACGATAACAACACATATCAAGGGGTCAATACTGTCGATAAGGACGGCAACAAGATACATTATGCTTATGCCGATGGCAGGTTGATTTATGAAGAAGAAGATATCTTCAAGCCTATCCAGGATGATTCTTTCATTATCGGGCACGGCATCGCGCTCGATAATGGGTATAAGCAGAAATACAGGATTACGCATACTGAGCCCGAATTGTGGGATAAGGTCATGGCCGGCGAGCTTCAACAGCCGTTCTATACTGACATGACGACGCTGAGCGAGAAATCCCGCCGTTTGATTTTTGGACTGATGCTTGCGCACGAGGGCAAATGCCGAGTGCCTATCTACAAGAATCTCACCGATTGGGGTTTCGACCCTGCGCTTGATATGCTGCAATACCCCATTGCGACGTATGAGGCGCCTATGCTGCTTGGCGGTTCCTGGCCGGGCGCGCAGCATACTCCGCCCAACTGGCGGGGCGGCGGCGGTGGTTACTTGGTCGACTGGCGGTTGATGACTTCGCTGCCCGGTCTTTTCGCCGGCGGCGGCGGCCCGCTTCCGGGGTCCGGTTGCCATGGCGAGTCGCATACGACCGGACGTTATGCGGGGCGGCAAGCCGCTGTGTTTGCTGCGAAGCATGATTCGATTGAGCCGGATGCCGGCCAAATCGCCGATATCAAGGCGAAGATTTACGCGCCTGTCAACAATCCCGATGGGGACATCGGCTGGAAAGAGTTCAATTATGCCGTTGCTCGTATCATGCAGGATTATTGCGGGGAGTATAAGACTTTGCATACGCTGGATATGGGCATACGCAGGATGCGCGACCTGATGGAAACCGAAGGCGAGCGCATGTATGCAAGCAATCCTCACGAGCTCGCGCGCGCTTTTGAGAGCTTGTCGCTCGCTGAGCTTGGGATCGCCTATATGGAAGTGGCCAAGACGAGGACGGGGAATGTGCCTTTGCTTGGGTTCAACCGCACAGACCTCACGGAGAATGATGATTCCGGCAACTGGAATCCGGCGCATCTGGAAAATGGCAAGGTCGTTTCGCGGTTCTTGTCGGTCAATTATCATTTACAAGAGCCATATGCGCCTACGTTGAAGGAGAACTACGAGAGGTATGCGGAGTTGTAGGCGGTTTGCGTAGCGCTCGGATTGTTTCCAGTGCAGGCTTTTGTTTTACGAGCGCAGCGCATTCAGTTTGTGGAGGCGGAGCCCTCACGCTAGTAACTAACTCCTCAGCAACTTTTAAAAACAAGTTATTTTCATGGAGTTAGTTGCTATCGCCGCGCGAAGCGCGGTGCGCCGGCGCGAAGACGTAAATTTGCAGGCCGAATTCACTTCGGCCGTTAAGCGAATTTCGGCATAGCGCGCGGCGTCTGGGTTGTGGGGCGGAGCCTCACGTTAGATATTATTCTGCTTAAGTAAAAATTCGCCGATGGGCGAGAGAAAGGTTGATAATTATGAACGCTTATTCTATGCCTAGCCAATCAGGGCCTTGCCGTGTGTTGTCGTTTGATCCGGTCAAGTGCAATGGGTGCAATTCTTGCGTCAATGTGTGTCCGAGCGATGTTATGATTCCCAATCCGGAGAAGGGGAAGGAGCCTATCGTTGTTTTTGCCGAGGAGTGCTGGTTTTGCGGTGGCTGCGTTGAGGAGTGCCCGAGGGATGCGCTGACGCTGGTCGCGCCGGCGAAGCAGCGGTTGTCGACTGTTTGGGTGCGTAAGGAGACGGGCGAGGAGTATCGCATTGGTATGAAGAATCCGCTTCCTCCGAATACTACTCCACCTTCCGGCAATAGGTAGTTTTTCTGCGGAGCAGGGAGGCGTTCTTACGCTTCCCTGCTTCGATAGCTACAATTCACGCCCGGTGAGGTAGACGTTTCTTTTGCCCCAGACTCCTTACACAAGGGCGTGAACAGTCATATCCGATATGCTTTTTTCTGCATATATTGATAAAAAGTGCTTGCAATTGCTGTTTTTATGTGATAGAATCCCTTTTGTTACGCAAAGACCTTGACCGAGTGGGAAACTCCCACTTTTTTTCTTGCGATATTCATATCGGGATTTTTTGCCGGGAGAGGCGGAAATGATGAGCAAAATTTCTGACATTATTGCGAAGCTTGCTGCTCCGGTGGCAGAGAAGCATGGCTGTGAATTATGGGATGTCGAGTATATCAAAGAGGCGGGCGCATGGTTCTTGCGCGTGTATATCGACCGTGTGGATGGCGTTTCGATCGATCTTTGCGAAGCAGTCAGCCACGATTTAGATCCTATTTTGGACGAACACGATGATCTCATTCCCGGCAGCTATACATTTGAAGTGTCGAGCGCCGGCGCGGAGAGGCAATTGCGCAGGCAGTCTGATTTTGATCGTTTTGTCGGGCATCTTGTCGAGGTTAAGTTATATAAATCCAAAGACGGACAGAAGGTTTATCTCGGTGTTTTGAGGAACAGGGATGCCGGCGGAGCTGTTGAGATCGACGTTTCGGGGCAGACGATTTGCTTTGCTGAGAACGAGGTTGCGAGCGTGCGGCTGCGGATCGGCAAAGTGCCTGAAACGGGCTGATGTGGATATCAAGGGGAGGGCGGCAGCCTCATGTTAGGGCAGGGATTATGATAATACATTTTGGAGGGGTTTATTCATGAACGCGGAGTTTTTCGCATCTATCGCTGATATCGAACGGGAAAAGGGTATCCCACAGTCATATATGATTGAAAAGATTGAGCAGGCGTTGCTGGCGGCAATGAAAAAGAATTATCCCGCGACAGCGGATTGCGCTCGTGTGGAGCTGAACCCCATTGAAAAAACCGTGGATATGTTTATTCAAAAGACGGTCGTCGAGGTAGTCGAAAATCAAAACACTCAATATTCTCTTGAACAGGCGCAAGCTATCGATCCAAACGTGGAGATCGGCGGCGTGGTCAACGAGCCTGTCGATACCAGCAGGTTTGGGAGGATCGCCGCGCAAGCAGCCAAGCAGGTCATAATCCAAGGAATCCGTGAGGCTGAGAGGAATCTTGTCTATGATGAGTTCACGTCAAAAGAGCATGAGATCCTCACCGGCGTCGTAACCCGCATCGATCAACGCACGGGAGGGGTGTCAATCCAGATCGGTTCATATAATGACAATACGGAAGCGATGCTGTCCTCGGGCGAGCGTATTCCAAATGAGCCGCTCAAGGATGGCGACCGCATTAAGGTCTATGTGATCGAGGTCAGGAAAACAACGAGGGGTCCGCAGATTCTCATTTCGCGCACTCATCCCGGTCTTGTTAAGCGGTTGTTCGAACTGGAGGTGCCCGAAATCTTTGAAGGCATCGTCGAGATAAAGAGCATTGCACGTGAGGCCGGCAATCGCACGAAGATAGCCGTTGATTCGTCTGATTCCGATGTCGAGCCGATAGGCGCTTGCGTCGGGCCTAAGGGGAGCAGGGTCAATGCCATTGTCGATGAGCTCGGCGGCGAGAAGATAGATATCATAAGATATAGCGATGATCCGACTGAATATGTCGCGGCTGCTTTGGCACCGTCCGAGGTCGTTTCCGTGACTGTGCAGGAGGATGGGAAGTCTTGCCGCGTGATCGTGCCTGACAACCAGTTGTCATTGGCGATCGGGAAAGAGGGGCAGAACGTGCGCCTTGCGGCCCGTTTGACAGGGTTTAAGATCGATATCAAGCCCGAGAGCCAGGCCTGAGAGCCGGGGTTTAGAGCCAGAGCTGAGAGCCAAGCCTCACGAAAGATTGATAATTAAATGCTGCAGAGCGGAGCCCTGATGTCGATGCGGCATGTGCGGTATATTGCGAGGTGTGGAATTGCCAAAGAAAATACCGATGCGGCAGTGCCTCGGATGCCGCGTGATGAAGCCAAAGCGCGAGCTTATACGCGTGGTCAGATCTCCGGAGGGCGATATATCAATCGATTTCAAGGGGAAGAAATCCGGCCGCGGCGCATATGTTTGCCACGATATGGAATGCTTGAAAAGAGCGATCAAGTCAAAAGCGCTGTCGAGAGCTTTTGGCGTCCCTATCCCGGACAATATCATTGATGAATTGAATTTGCAAATGGAGGGCACGGATGGACCGTAACCTACAATTTCTCGGTTTGGCGAAGAAAGCGGGCGCGCTTGCTATAGGGGCGGAAGATGCCGCTGCTGCGGTGAGTTCCGGAAGAGCCGCTGCGGTCATTTCGGCNTGCGANGCNTCGGAAAATGCGATGCGGCGGGCNAGGAATTGCGCGGACATCGGGGGCGTCATATTTGCCACNGTCCCATATTCAAAGGTCGAGCTCGGGAATGTGTCCGGACGAGGATCTCCCGGGACGATAGCCTTCCTGGATGTGGGGCTCGCTGCCGGGTTTATGAGAGGATTGGCCGCACTGGAGCCTGAGAAATATGGAGAGCATGCGGATGTTCTGACGGAGAGATCGCAAGCCCGGGCAAAGAAAACTAAGGATGTAATAACCGGAAAAAGGAGGACTGTGCAATGAGTACTATGTTTAAATACAGGGTTCACGAGGTTGCAAAAGATTTCAAGCTCCCGACAAAGACTATCACTGAAATCCTTACAAAATACGCAACCACGCCCAAGAACCATATGCAGGTCCTTACATTGGACGAGCTCGATGTCATATTTGAATTTCTGACGGTGAATAATCAGATTGAGAACATCGAAGAGATATATGCCGTCGAATCGCCTCCCGCAGGGTTGCCGAAGAAAGAGGAGAAGCAGGAGGAACAGCAAGCAGCCGCGTCTGCAGCGGAGGGAGCGGAAATTTCGCCAACCGAGCAGCAAAAAACCGATTCTCCGCCGCCGGTGCAACAACCGCAGAAGAAAAAACAAGACAAACCTTTTACTCCGCGCCAAGCTCCGCAAAAGCGGGTCGTCGACACATCAGGCGCTACGATCAATATTGCAAAATACGACGAGAGGCTGGATAACCTTGTGCCGGAACGCGCCGAAAACATGAGGCGCGGTAAAGAGAAAATCCAAAAAAGAGGCGGGCAGCAACGTCAGCCTTCCGTCGCCTCCGGAGCGAAAAGGCGCCAGGAAGAGCGCGACAGGATGCAGAAGTTGCAACTTGAGATTGCGAAAAAGGCGCCATTAAAGGTTATGATCCCGGATGAGATCAGCGTTGGCGAGCTTGCATCGCGCATGAAAAAGACAGGCACGGAAGTCGTCCGTCAATTGATCAAATTGGGCGTTATGGCATCCGTTTCCGATGTTATCGACCATGATACTGCTGCGTTGGTTGCTATCGAGCTAGGGTGCAAGGTGGAGCGCGAGGTCGTCGTCACGATTGAGGAACGGCTGATCGACGACAGGGACGACAGTGCTGAGGAGCTTGTCGCGCGCGCGCCGGTCGTCGTTGTGATGGGGCACGTCGACCATGGTAAGACTTCGTTGTTGGACAAGATTCGCCAGGCGAGCGTCGCTGCTCGTGAAGAGGGCGGCATTACGCAGCATATTGGTGCATACCAGACGTCGATACATGGCAATCCTATCACATTCCTTGATACTCCGGGGCATGAGGCGTTTACAGCCATGCGCGCGCGCGGAGCAAAGGTGACTGACATAGCGGTATTGATAATCGCTGCAGACGACGGCATTATGCCGCAGACAGTGGAGTCAATCAACCACGCGAAAGCGGCTTCAACGCCGATTATCGTCGCAATCAATAAGATTGATGTCGAGGGCGCGAACCTCGAGAAGATAAAGCAGCAGCTCACGGAATATGAGCTTGTTCCGGAAGAATGGGGCGGCGAGACGATTGTTTGCCCCATATCGGCCAAGACCGGCGAGGGCATCGACCATCTGCTCGAAATGATAATATTGACGGCGGAGATTGCTGAATTACGCGCTAATCCGAACCGTCTTGCGCGCGGCACCGTCATAGAAGCACGGCTTGATAAGGGGCGCGGCCCGTTGATGACCGTTCTCATCCAAAACGGAACGCTCAAACAAGGGGATACGATCATTGCGGGTACGGCTGTCGGCAACGTCCGCATTATGATGACAGAAAAAGGCGAGCGCATCAAAACCGCGGGGCCGTCTGTCCCTGTTGAGATATCAGGGATGTCGGAAGTGCCGGACGCAGGAGATTTGTTCAATGTCGTAACTGATGAGCGGATGGCCAGGGAGCTGGCGTCGCAGCGCAAAACGGAGAAAAAGGATGCCAATGCCACTACTGTCAAAGTTTCGCTCGAGGATTTGTTCATAAAGATTAAACAGGGCGAATTAAAAGATCTTAATATTATCGTCAAAGCTGATGTACAAGGCAGCGCGGAGGCCATCAAGACATCGCTCGAAAAATTGACTAATGAAGAAGTCCGCGTCAGGGTCATCCATTCGGGCGTCGGCGCTATCAACGAGTCAGACGTCATGCTGGCATCGACAAGCGGAGCGATAATAGTCGGTTTTAACGTGCGTCCCGATAACGCAGCTCGCGACAGCGCCATGCGGAGCAATGTCGATATGCGTATGTACCGTGTCATTTATGATTGCATTAACGAGATCGAATCTGCTATGAAGGGCATGCTTGCACCAACGTTCCAAGAGGTCATTTACGGCCATGCGGAAGTGCGCCAGCTATATAAGGCATCAAGCGTCGGTACGATTTGCGGCTGCTATGTGCAGAGCGGGAAGATGCTGCGTAATAGCTCGGCTCGCGTCGTCAGAGATGGCATTGTGGTGCATGAAGGCGCAATTGCGTCACTGCGGCGCTTCAAGGACGATGTCAGGGAGGTCGCGAACAATTACGAGTGCGGAATTGCGTTGGAGAGATTTAATGATGTCAAAGAAGGCGATGTCATTGAGTGTTTCGCAATGGAAGAAATCGCAGTCAGCTGATTGATGCCAGGCGGGAAAAATTGGGGCGGAGCCTTACGGTGATCGGTTTCAAAGGCAGGAGGCATGAGCTGTGGCAAATAACCGCATACAGCGTATTAATGAAGATATCCAACGCGTGATGGCGACGCTTTTGCGCGAAATAAAGGATCCTCGCATCAATCAGGGGATTATCAGCGTCACTGCTGCGGACACATCGAGCGACCTGCATTATGCGAAGATATACTTAAGCGTTTACGGATTGGAATCGGAGAAGGAGTTCAGAAAAGGGTTGAAGTCTGCGACAGGCTTTATGCGCAGGGAGCTCAGCCGCTCGTTGAATCTTCGCCATACGCCTGAGCTTGTTTTCGAGATAGATAAATCAATCGAGCGAGGCGCGAGGATCAGTTCGCTTTTGGGAGGCCTCGACATTCCGGACGATGCAGACGGCGAAGGGAACGATGAGGGCGGCATTGATGATAGGAGCATCGTGAAAGATAGTGCGAACGATGCCGATGAAGGCGAAGACGACGATGGCGCGAACGATGACGGCGACGAAGACGACGAAGATGACGATGAAGACGACGATGGCGCGAACGATGACGGCGACGAAGACGACGAAGACGATGAAGGTGATGGGGATGGACGATAATGCAAAGATGATCGCTGCTTTGACGGTCGCAGAAACCGCTGATTGGCTCAGAGAGCGTGATGATTTTTTGATATTGACCCACCGCCGGCCGGACGGCGATGCAATAGGTTGCGCAGCTGCGCTGGCAAACGGCTTACGTGAATATGGCAAGACTGCTTATGTGCTGCACAACCCTGATACGACGCCGCGCTACCTTCAATTCGTTGAGGAATTTATCGCTCCGGACGGATATGACACTGAGAACGTCATTACTGTCGATACAGCATCCACAGAGCTTTTTCATAAGAACAGCGAAAAATATATCGGGCGAATATCGCTATGTATAGATCATCATCCGTCAAATTCAGGGTATGGGATCTTGACCTGCCTTGATGGCAGTTGCGCAGCATGCGGAGAGGTCATTTATGATATATTGCTGAAGCTGGCCGGGAATGTGAGCGCGAAAAGCGCCGAAGGGCTGTACATTGCGTTATCGACCGATACGGGTTGTTTTGCATATGCGAATACGACGGCAAACACATTGCGCGTGGCAGCGGCTCTTGTCGAAGCAGGCGCTCCGCAGCGGGAATTGAACAGACTGCTCTTTAGGACAAAGACACGGGGCCGCGTCAAGATCGAAGGGCTGATATATTCTGGGATTGAGTTTCACTTTGATGATGAGGTCGCGATAACGACCGTGACCCGGCAAATGATGCGCGAAGCCGGAGCCGATGAGGACGATGTTGATGATATCGCATCGATTCCCGGGTCGATAAAAGGCGTTCGAGCGGGAATAACGCTGCGGGAGTTATCTTCGGAGAATGATGTCAAAGTGTCTGTCAGGACGGGGCCATCGGTAAATTCGCATGATATATGCGTCAGATTTGGCGGCGGCGGGCATCCAATGGCAGCAGGGTTCACGCTTAATGCGCCTGTTGCTGAGGTGAAAGAAAGGCTGTTGAAAGCGCTTATGGATTTCTTTCCCGGAAAGGCATAGATGGATGGCGTTATCATTATAGATAAACCGGCCGGGTGGACTTCTCACGATGTGGTGGCGAAATTGCGCGGAGCCATGCATGAAAAGCGCATTGGCCACAGTGGGACGCTCGATCCGATTGCAACGGGCGTGCTGCCGGTTTTTGCGGGTCGGGCGACGAAAGCAGTTGAATTATTTGGGAATGACGAAAAAGAGTATGTTGCCGGGCTGAGGCTCGGCGTTGTAACGGATACGCAGGATGCGGCGGGCAATGTGCTGCAGTCCCGTCAGGTATCATTTAATATTGGAGACATTGCTGCGGCAACGGAGCGGTTTTTGGGAGCGCAGCAGCAGGTTCCGCCGATGTACTCTGCTGTTAAAATCGGCGGCAAGAAGCTATATGAACTGGCGAGGCGCGGGATGGAAGTGTCCAGACCCGCAAGAGAAATCGTCATTTCTGAAATTGAAGTGCTGGGCGGCGATGGTGCGGAGTTCCTGCTGCGCGTCGTTTGCTCAAAGGGCACATATATTCGTACGCTCTGCAATGATATTGGCGAAATGCTCGGGTGCGGCGGGTCGATGTCGTCGCTCCGCAGGACTCGAGCAGGCGAATTCACGATCGATTTGGCCCACGCGCTGGATGCTGTTTTAGACGCGGTTGAATCCGGCAGGGCGGGAGATATAATGATTCCCATCGATATGCTGTTTGCCGAATACCCCGAGATTGTGTTATGCGCTGCAGATGCAGGAAAGTGCAGGAACGGAGCGCAGTGCAGATTAGACGGCGTGGCCGACGGTATATATAGGGTCTATGGACCGGATAATGAGTTCATGCTACTGGGGGAGACGAAAAACGGTGATATTGCCGCAATTAAGAGGTTTCACCGCTAGTGGCCATTTGGAAGCATAGGTTAGGAGAGTTTTCGTGCAAGATAAGAAGCGTGTTATTGCGCTCGGATTTTTTGACGGCGTTCATATCGGGCACTCTGCGCTCATGAAACGTACGCTCGAGGTGAGCGTCGGCGAAGGTCTTGTGCCCTCGGTCATTACATTTGATGCACATCCGCACAATCTTGTCAGCGGTGAAGCGGTGCCGCTTATCAACTCCCCGGAGGACAGAACCGGGCTGATAACCCGTTTGTTTGGGATTGAGGACATTATTTTTCTCCACTTTGACAAGCAGACGGCACGTATGCCTTGGGATGTGTTCATCGACCATGTCTATGATGAATTTGGCGCGCGTCATCTCATTGCCGGGCATGATTTTCGTTTTGGCAGCGGTGGCGCCGGGAACAGTTCCCTTCTGGAGCAAAAGTGCGGTGAATATGGCATTGGATGCAATATCATCCCGGAGGTGAGGCTCGATGGAGTCACAAGCAGTTCGACGTATATTCGCGGGCTTATTTCCGGCGGAGACATTGAGCGCGCTAATGTTTTCCTCGGCCACCCGCATGTGCTGACCGATGTCGTGCGCTATGGATACCGTCTGGGGAGGACGCTTGGGACGCCGACCATCAACATGTGTTTTGCCGATGGCGTGCTGATCCCTGCTTTCGGAGTATATGCGACAATGGTATATTTCGGAGATGGAGAAGAATATATCGGCGTTACAAATATCGGAGTGCGGCCGACGGTCGATAATGGCGCAGGGCAGATTACTGCGGAGACGCATATCCTAGATTATCAGGGCAATCTTTATGGAAAAAAAGTGAGGGTCGAATTTTATTCACGGTTGCGGCCGGAGATCAAATTTAACGACATAGATGCGCTCAAAGATCAAATTCACAAAGATTGCGAATCTACATTGCGATTTTTTCGAGCCAGGGGGCTTGAAATGCGTTGAAGCATGTGGTAAGATACTGGTTGGCAATATCCGGGTGTGGCGCAGTTGGCTAGCGTGCTTGACTGGGGGTCAAGAGGCCGGGAGTTCAAGTCTCCCCACTCGGACCATGCAAACATCAAGCCCATGCAGATGTAGTTTTCTGCATGGGCTTGATGTCTTGCTACTGTACACGCCCTTGCGCTCGGCAGACGTTTTTTTTGCTTCATTTGTGCTCAAACGAGGCATCCTTGCCTCGGTTTCGCACCGCTCCGCTTCCTTGCTGCGCTAAATGAAGCAAAAATAAACGTCCACCTCACCGGGCGTGAATTGGTACAAAGTTTTTCATAGGTTCTTCCATGTGTGTAAATCACCCGGTTTTGCATGTGATCATGCTTTCAAATATCTGCTCGTCTTTATTCCATGAAAACCGCGCTTCGCCGCCATTCCGTTCTGCGATGGATTTCACGGAATCCAGCCCGAGCCCGGGGGCGCTTTCCCGTTTTGATGAGAGAAAGTCATTACCTCTCTGCCTGACATCAGTTCCTGTGCTGTTCCTAAGACGAATTGTCAGCAAGTGCCCCACAGCAGTAATGCCGACTCTAATGAAACGTTGTCCCGCATCAAAGCGTCGGCAGGCATCGACCGCATTTTCAAAAAGATTTCCCAAAAGGCTGCATAAATCCGCATCGGAGATCTCAATATCGCCATCAATGTCGCATCGCGCTTCAAAATGGATCATGTTTGATTCTGCGATGCCGGCATAATGATTGGTTAACACATTGATGATGCTGTTTGAGCAGTAAACCTTCGGGGCGGAGGCGTTAATGACGCTCAAATTTTCCGAAAGGTATGTTTCAAGCTCGTCATATCTGCGGCCTTTGATGAATTCGCCGATGAGTATATAATGATGGTGCAGATCATGACGTGAAGTATTGATCTGCGCTGCCTTTTCATCCAGAACGCGAAAATATGATTGCTGCATCCCGGTCATCTTTTCCAAAGCGTCTTCGCGTTCGCGCAGAACGGCGGACTCTTTATATCCAGTTGCAAGCTCCTTTGCGATAGCTATGCCAATGGTTACTATCAGCATGAACCCCGCCAGTTCATGGAACCAACCGGTGACTATCGGTTCGTGCAGCGGCAGCAATCTGTCCATAACCATCGCGCAATCAAAAATCAACGCACCGCACAATAGCGGCATTGAATGAACTGTGCCTTTGAGCACCGCTCGGCATGATGTTGCTGTGATGAAAAGAGCGAAGAACCACACATAAACTGTCAGAAACGTTGAATAAGCGAGCATGATGCGTAGATTGCCGGATGGCAGGGTGGCATGCATTAAAATTGCGGCAAGGCATGCGACTATGCCCAGCCATAATGCGAAATGCCGCCATCTTGTTTTTATCTCGCAAACAATTGTATGAAGCAGCATAATTGTGGCGAACATCGCGTTATATGATAGATTTTCTAAGATATACCATGGGTAATATCCGTTGATGAGAGTCCTGATTATAGTGTATCCGGCGTAACCTGAATAAAACAGGCACAGACAAGCATAAAGAACACCTTGCATTTTCCTTTTGCTCATCAAGCCGATAAGCAACGACAGGAGACCGATGACAATGACAAGGCTGCAAAGAGCGCAACGAAATATGAGGCGGGCGTTTAATAACGATGAAACGGCGGCAGGCGTGCCGAAAGCAGGCGGAAAGACCATGCCGCTGTAGAAATGCGTAAAATCGGAAACGTTGAAAACTATGTCGATGTTATTGCTTGCTTCAAAGCTGATGGTTCTGTTCCCGACTGCGGGTCTGTAGCTCTGCGGGGATGGCTCGCCCAGACTTGCTTTTTCCATGCCATTGACATACAGGCGGTATGCGGAGAATATCTCCGGCAGTTCCAACATATACGTTCGTTGATTATTCGGGATTTCGATGTTTAGTCTATATGTTGCACTGCCGTGGGGCGGCGTATCGACATTTCCAAAATCAAAGCCGCCGTATTGCCCGATGTAGATATATTCATCCGGGTTTATGGCATTATTATCGAAGTCCTGAGGCGATAATAGTTTCCCATTATATATTTCCCAACCGTCAACAAGCATTATGGCAGGGTATTGCTCGAGAGCCCGCTCGTCCAGGCATAAGAGGCCTTTAGTTGCGCGGGGGCCTGCGGCAGTATATTTGTTGTCGTAACGATATGCAAGCAGACAAGCCAATATGGCCAATGCGCATACGCACAATGCCAAAATAATAATGTTGAGTTTTCCACGGCCGATTTGGCTGCCTCTTGGATCGGTCATCGGATTTTCGGGATGCGGAATTTGAACAGGGCAACCGCGCCGGCTCCAAGGGAAGCAACGACAATTCCCGATACTACCACTATAGCTGTTTTAATGCCTGATGGAGCGGGGAGGGCTGCGCCGGAGGAACCTTGTTGCGGCTCTGTTTGAGAAGACTGAGGGGGCTGCGCGCCGGCGCGCTGTATTGCGCTGTCAGAAGGTTGCGTGCCGGAGGCCTCGTCGATGTCCGACTGCTCGCTGTCGGGAGGCGGTTGGTCCGCTGAGTGGTCCATTGATTCGGTATCCGGTGCGTCGGCTGCCGGCGGGTTATCAAGCACCGATGCATCCGTACCGTCAGGCATAACGCCTCCGCCGGTCGCTATGCCGGTCGCAACGTCGCCGCCTCCGCCAAGGGCTATGCCGGACGCGCCTCCGCCGGGCGCGTTCACAGCGGCACCGGGCAGATTCGCTTGATTGTCCTGCAAACTAATACCGCCTTGATCGCCAAGGTCTTCTGGCTCGCCCGTGTCGCTCCCGCTTTCAGGCAGCGAAGGAGCGCTGTTCTCATTGCCGTTGGTCTGTTGCGGTGCTAATGCTTCGGCTGAGTCGCCTGCATGATCGTCATTTGTTTGATGAGAGGCATCAGCGGCGCCGTCATCCCGGACCGTGCTGCCATTGTCTTGTCCATTGCTTTCCGGCGGGTTTTGATTTCCGTTTCCATGCTGTGGGTGCGAATGATTATCGCCTCCACCGGTGGAGGCATCGTTATTCGAACGCTGCGTCCGCGCGCCTCTCCTGTCGAGGCCTGTCCTGTCCCCGCCGATGTCGCCGAAAACTCTATCCGGGACGTCATCCATCGATTTATAATTCTGCATGTCAAAATCCGTGAGCAAATTGCCGCTGACGTCGAGGTATTCCAGCCACGAACAATCCGACAAATCCAGCGAAGTCAACAGGTTATTTGCGCAGTCCATAGCGTATAAGTAGGAACAACCGGATAGATTCATCCCGGTCAACTGATTGTTAAAACAGTGGAAATATGTCAGCCACGTGCAAGCGGTCAGATCGAGGTATTCAAGACGATTTTCGGCGCAATGGAGAGAATCGATCCATGTGCAGCCGGATAAGTCGAGTTCAGTCAGCCGGTTGTCGTAACAGTCAATGCTCGAAAGACTTGGTTGGCTGCCAAGAATCAACGTTTCCAGCAGATTGCTGTAGCAATAGAGATTCCATAACACGTTGTTATGCGACACATCCAAAGA
>JGI24702J35022_10001435_pt1 | contig 14887 bp, 15 predicted proteins | sample TergutTh196P4_FD_35022 | JGI IMG/M metagenome (IMG submission 35022)
TAGCCGCCTTCGTCCGTGTGTTTCGGACTGTATAATAACACATTATCTGTGTTGTAATAGCAGTCGAGCGTATCTCTCATTTTAAAGACGGATTCAAAAATTCCAACAGTATTGAAAAGTAATCTGTAGAGCGATGCCGGTTGTCCGTTTAAGTTAGAATCATTCAACGTAATATGAGCTTCTCCCGCTCTCGGCGTCAGGATTCCCCATTTGAAATACACATCATACCTTACCTCCTCGCCCTTATTCATCGATATATGTTGAGGAAGATACTGTGCTTCCAATTTGATAAGTGAGAATAAAACGCAGATACAAAGAATGTATAGTCTTCTAAAATCTGATTCCTCCGGCACCGCCCAAACCGCCCATGCCGCCCATGCCGCTTTGACGATTCGATTTTCCTTCTTCTTTATAGTTTCGTACTGGTCTGGTAACATTCTGGGGTTTATTTTTTGTTATATCCATCGGTTTTTGTTTGACAAGCGGGGTGGAGAAAACATTCCATGTTTCTTCCATTTCCCAGTTTGCACGTATCTCATAAAAGTCAGCAGAATAATAGACTTCTTCAGGTTGATTTTTCTCTGCATAATTTCCGGTATCCCATATTCCATTTTCATTGGCATCGACTATCAGACGGGCATAGTATTTATCCGGTTTTAAATTCATAAAGAGTACGCCTCCATCCTTAAAAATTGCTTTTCGAACCGGTTCGTCGTTGCTGTTCAACAATTCGACAAATGCCGGTTCCTCAATACCTTCTATATTAATAAAAAGGTGTCCGTACTCATCTTTCGATTTGATATTAAATGTTGACTGTACAGTATTATTCCACTTTCCGTAGATGCTGAAAATCTGTGCCGAATCGATACTTAACCGGTAACTCTCTTCGTAATTCCAACGTCGTTCGATGTAATATCTGAACGTATTCACACTATCCTGACGGAAATTGAAATCAACCTGATTCCATAATGTATCCTGTTTTTGTTCTAAAAGAAAAAGTTCTTTTGGCAAGTCTAACACCGGCTCCGGAAAAGTAACAGAAAGAGTATCAAAGAGATTGATAGAACCGGAAGCAGAAATCTTCATTGTCAGAAATTCAATAGGTTCCGGTTCATCCCTTCTGGCTCTCCGTTGCGTAACCTGTGGTTGCCTTCGTGTTGTCAAATGAATTGTATCTACCTGGGATTGAAGCATCAGCATAGAATCCGTTCGAAGATAAGCGACCGAGAGATGCAATGTATCCCTTGCCCAAATCAACGAATCCCTGATCCAGTAATTTACGGTGGTCGGATCGTCGGGAATTTGCAAGACAAACCAGTCATCCGAAGGCGGATCATCTAACAGTCGAAGTGTCGGCAACGTATCCAAAGGCGCATTGAACTTTAATGTAAACAGATTGTTCTGCGTCCGTTCGGGTCGAAGCATGTATTGACGCTGGAATTTTTCCTTGAAGAGGCGGAGTATGATATCATCGGGTAAGAAACGATTATAATCGACTATGAGTACCGTATCAACGGTTAATGTGTCTTTCCAGATAGTATCTAAACGGGTAGCAAGTTCGAATCGGGGAATGATAATCGAATCGAGGAAAGCGATATCTTCGCCCGGCTGGTCGAATAAATAATCGCGGTTGACATCGTTCAACGCATAGAGTCGGTATTCGCCTTCGGCTACGTTGCGGATCGTAAATTGTCCTTTGTCGTTAGTCTTCGAGGTACGGACAAAAGGCGTTGTCGTGAAAGCCGAATCAGCCAAATCGCGATGCAGACCGACAAGAATACCCGGCATAGGTTCCAGATTGCTCGCATTCAGCACATAACCAGATGCTTGAAGCGAATCAATTACTTCGCCCGTAGAGAACGCGAAACTGAAATTTTCCAGGATATTCTTTTCATTATTATCGGAGATGGAATTAGTAAAATCAATCGTATAGGTCACATCAGCCTGAAGTGTGTCATTCAGTTCGACAATTACTTTTTTACCTGATGCACGAACGACGGGTAAATTTTTCTGAGGCGGTGTAATAATAACATTTTCAGAAGGTTTATCGATCTGTATCAATTCATCGAATATGATTTCAATTTTTTTTCCGGTATAATTTGTTTGCAATGGTCTGGGTGTACTGCGGATGAATACGGGTGGTTTTTCATCATAAGGACCTCCGTTCGGCGATGCCATATTGGCGCAGGCCGAAACGAAACCAATGATTATTAGGATGGCTATCAAGCACCCAATCAAATGACTAACCCTGAATTTCATCTCCCATCGCTTCTAATTGTGGACAAAAATAGGAAAAAACGGCGAAAGGAGTCGTTGTTTTGCGAAAAATGTGGTTTTCTCTCAAAATTAACTACCTTTGTTGCGTCAAAATTTAAAAATTTATGTATGAATAAAATAATGTATATACTTTGCGGCTTGTTACTGGGTATGATAACGTTTGCCCAAGTTTCTTACCAGCCGGCGACAGAAGCCCGGAAAAAAGAAATCGTCGATAAAATCACACAGGCATCAGGGGCTATGAGAACGATGCGCTGTGATTTTACGCAAGAGAAGGAATTGTCTTTTATGAATGAGAAAGTCATTTGGGAAGGAAAAATGTTCTACAAACAACCCGATAAAATCCGGTGGGAATATACCAAACCTGTTGCCTACGTTTTTGCCATGGACGGAAAGAATATTTTTATGGATTCCGGTGCCAGTCAAAGCAAGATACCTGCAAGGTCAAGTAAACTTTTCAGTGGAATCAGCGATATCATTATCGGAGGGATAAGTGGTGCCGGATTGATTGACTCGCCCGATTTTACAACGCAATTCGGCGTCGGAACAGACAAATATTTAGTTACGCTGACGCCTTTGAAAAAAGAGATACAAGACCTGTTCTCTACAATCCAATTATATGTCAATAAGACGGATGGACGTATAAACGAAGTAGAATTGATCGAAAAGGGCGGCGATAAAACATTGATCCTGCTGAAAAATATACAAACAAACGTAACCATCAATGATGAAATATTTTCTCGTTAGCAGTTTGATATTATTGTTGACAGGGTGCGCCACTACCTCTCAGATACAACGGAATGCGTACCTTTCACCGGAAAACAGCCGTTTGTGGACGGATGAATTGCGGGACGACGAACAACTGAACCGTTATCAGGTCAGTATTCAGGTGAAAGACAATCATATCACGGGTATTTGCATGTTGAAAAAAAGTGACGACAGTTGGCGTGGCACGTTGATTAACGAATTTGGAGTCAAGGCATTTGATTTTATCGTAACGCCAAAGAAATGTGACCTGCTGAATACGATTGCCATGCTAAACAAATGGTATATCCGCCAAACAATTGCCGGCGACTTGCATTTCCTTTTCGAAATAGATAATCCCACGGTTTCGTTTCAAAAAAAGACGGTTCGTTCGATAGACGAACAGGATGGCTCTTTGATAATTCGTTATCAAAAAAAGAAATCCGTCACCCGTATGCCCGACAACAAATTGGAACTGAGAAATCTCAAACGCAGTATTGTTTATTCCCTGAATGTAATATGATGAGTAATTACACTTCGTTCCTCTTATATCCCGTCAGGGATAATCGCTTGGTAGAAAAAAATAAACCTACATTCATACGCATGCCGTCAGGTAAACGTCCCGAATATGGTTGCATACCTACGACATGCAGGGAATGGAAAACCGATATATTNCTACCAAGCGATACATTCCTGACGGAATGTACCATAAATTAACTATTACGTATGCTGTTCAATGATTTTTTCACCATCAAAGAATTAACGGTCAATGAAACAGAGTGGCTGTACCGTCTGGTATTAAACGCCGGACATCCTATCTATCAGGCGCATTTTCAGGGCAACCCGATTACGCCGGGGGCCTGTATCATTCAGATGGTCAAAGAACTTGTCCAAGATTATCATTCGACCTCATATTTTATCCGTAGTGTGAAGAATGTCAAATTTTTGTGTGTAATTAATCCGTTGGAAAACCCGGAAATCAATGCCCGTCTTACGTTCAGGACGGATGAAAACAATAGGCTTGCTGTTTCAGCCATGTTCAGCAGCGAAAAAACGGTTTTCTGCAAACTCAATCTTGAATTGGAAGCAATCGGAATGGCACAAAAACCTTCATTGCAAGACCGGATGAATAAACTGCAACTTTGTGTTGTCATCCCCACCTATAATAATGAAAAAACATTAGCCCAAGTGCTGAATGATGTACTTAAGTTTACAAGTTCCGTTATTGTCGTGAACGACGGCGCTACCGACAGCACAAGTGAAATATTGGAAAGTTTTGCAGATAAAATAGAAGTCGTTTCGTATCCCGGAAACAAAGGAAAAGGACATGCCTTGAAATGCGGGTTCGACCGTGCTGAAACATTGGGTTACAAGGCAGCCATCACGTTCGATTCTGATGGCCAACTATTTGCAAGCGATATCGAGGCATTTGTCCGGTTAGCTGAAATCNATCCAGATGTATTTCTTATCGGCCGGCGTATCATTGAAGGCCGCATACCTTCAGGCAACAACTTNGCAAACAAATTTTCNAATTTCTGGTTTACCTTNCAAACTGGACAACGTCTTCAGGATACACAAAACGGTTTCCGCCTGTATCCGTTAGCCGCCGTAAAAGGCATGCGTCCGTTTACATCGCGTTTCGAAGCCGAATTGGAAATGCTCGTGCGGTCGGCATGGAAAGGTATTTCGATACGCCCTGTGCCTGTTCGTATGTACTATGCACCGAAAGGAGAACAGGTCTCTCATTTCCGACCCGGGAAAGACTTTCTCCGTATCAGCCTGCTCAATACATGTTTAGTTTTTTTGGCCATTCTTTATGGTTATCCGTCTATGCTGTGCCGTAAATTGTTCAAAAAATCATGACAAATTTTTTCCTTTCCGTTTACGATTATTTTGCACACCGTCGAAGGCGAGTTTTCACCTTACTCACACTCCTGTTTATTCTGTTTGCCTACCTGACTTTTCAGACGCGCTTCAAAGAAGACATCTCCGGCTTTTTACCTGAAACAAAAGAAAACGAGCGAATCAACAATGCCTACCGGTATGTCGTCTCGGCTAATAAAATTACGGTGTATTGTTCTGCCCCGGATGCTACCGGCCAACATGCGGACGACCAAATCGAAGCCATCGAACAATTAGCCGCTTACCTGCAAACATTGGATTCCACTTATATCAAAAGTTTGCTATACAAGACAGACCCGGTAGAAATGCTGCAACTGTCTGCATTTATTGTCGAAAATATGCCTTATTTTTTAGACGAAACGGATTATCCGCGAATCGATTCACTCCTGACAAGGGAAGCCATAACCAATCGATTGAAAAACAATCGCGATCAACTTTTATCTCCCATCGGTTTGGTTTTCAAACAAACCATACTGTCCGACCCGCTCGGAATAGCCAACCCCATTTTGGCGAAATTGCGGGATCTTCAGATAGGCGACCAGTTTCAAACGTATCAGGATTATATTTTTACAGACGATCATAAAGCGTTCCTGCTGATCGAATGTACAATGCCGGTTAGCGAAACGAACCAAAATGCAGCATTGATCGATTCCCTTAACCTGTATATCCACAAAGTGGAAACGGCGATGGATGGTAAAATATCTTTCCACCATTTCGGCGCCTCCGAAATAGCCCTTACAAATGCCGACCGGATAAAAAATGATACGCTTCTTTCCGTTATCTTGTCATTCGTCCTGATTTTTATCATTTTAATCTATTCTTACCGGAGTGGGAAACGAATTTTCCTGATCTTCTTCCCGATTCTGTTCGGCGCATTATTTGCGATGGCCTTGCTCTACCTGATTCGGGGTGAGGTTTCGATTATTGCCATCGGNATCAGTTCGATCATGGTTGGTATTGCGGTTAATTATCCGCTTCACTTTATTGACCATTACAACTATGTCCCTCATCCCAGGATGGTTATCAAAGATATCATAGAACCGCTTACCATCGGAAATATTACAACAGTTGGCGCCTTTCTAAGTCTCGTTTTTATCGGCTCCGATGCGATGAGCGACCTGGGATGGTTTGCATCACTTCTTTTAGTTGGAACGATTCTATTCGTACTGTTTTTCCTGCCCCACTTCTTACCTGTTCATCCAATCACATTACATCAACCCCGAGCTTCACTCTTTTCACGTTTTATCGGCAAACCGTTCGAAAAAAACCGTTGGGTAGTTGTGACCGTACTTTTACTGACTTTGATACTCGGTTTTTTCAGTAAGGATACACACTTCGAAACCAATATGCAAAAAATAAATTACATGACAGATTTACAACAGAAAGAATATCAACGTATGATGGAACTTCTAAACCGAAATCAGCATGTCATGTATTATGTTACTGATGGGGAACAGTTGAATCAGGCTCTTGAAGAAAACGAGCGCCTTATGCCGCAACTCAACCAATTCGTTGATGAAGGGTTAATCACTAAAATGAGTGGCGTACATCATTTTTATCCTTCGCTTGCGTTACAAGCCAAACGCACCGACAAGTGGAATACATTCTGGAGCGATCGCAGGGATTCCGTTTTGACATTTATTAGCGAAGAATCACTGAAATCAGGCTTTAAACCGGATAGTTTCCGGTCGTTCGAAGAGATGATCAACCGCACATGGGAGGTTGCCGGTCTGGCGTTTTTCGATTCAATCAAAGAAGCGCTGATGCAGAATTATATCATCGAAACAGGCGAAAAATCAATGGTTATCAATCTTTTATATACAGATCCCGCCAAAGCCGCAGGATTGGAAGAAACGCTGAACCGGCTCGATTCTTCATCCGTTGCATTCGACGCAGGCTCGCTGACACGCCGGATGGTAGAATCGCTGTCCGACAATTTCGATTTTGTGCTCTATGTATGTGGGCTGATTGTGTTTGGGTTTTTACTTATTTCCTTTGGCCGGATCGAATTGGGTATCATCGCCTTTATACCGTTAGCATTTAGCTGGATATGGATTCTTGGGTTGATGAATATCTTCGATATACGCTTTAATATCGTCAATATCATTTTAGCTACATTTATCTTTGGACAGGGCGATGATTATACGATTTTTATGACCGAAGGACTGATTTACGAGTATACCTACCAACGTAAAATCCTGTTTTCGTATAAAAACAGTGTNGCGCTTTCAGCCTTGATCATGTTTATCGGCATCGGATCACTTATTTTCGCGAAACATCCGGCGCTTCGTTCTTTGGCTGAAGTAACCATTACAGGCATGTTGTCCGTCATTGTGATGTCCTTTATTTTCCCGTCCATGTTGTTTCAAGCGCTTACCATAAAAAAAGGGAAAAAACGATTAATGCCTGTTACGTTGAAAAACCTGTCTGCAATGATATTTGCGTTTGTTTACTTTTTGATTTTCAGTGCAGTCATCACGTTCACAGGGTGGATATTATTTACTTTCGGAAGGACTACCGAAAAGAAAAAACTTACCTATCACCGTTTGCTCCACCGGATTGCGCGATTTACCATCTTCCATATTCCCCAGGTGAAAACAACATTCACCAATCTCTCGAACGAGACATTTGAAAAGCCGGCCATCATCATTTGCAACCATCAATCGCATCTTGACCTGATGTGCATCATGATGCTGACCCCCAAATTAGTGATTCTGACCAATGACTGGGTCTGGAATTCGCCTTTTTATGGACGATTGATTCGATATGCCGATTTTTATCCCATCTCCGATGGCTTCACCCATGCACTCAACCCGTTAAGCCAAATCATCGAAAGAGGCTATTCCATCGTTACTTTTCCTGAAGGTACACGATCGAAAGACTGTTCGATTCAGCGATTTCGCAAGGGCGCTTTCTTTCTATCCGAACAATTACAGTTAGATATCATACCGGTGATGATACATGGGGTTGGGCATGTGCTTCCCAAGCAAGAGTTTATGTTGCGCAAAGGCAATATCCATATTCAGATAATGGATCGGATCAGACTGAATGACAAACAGTTTAGCAGCGATTATTCGCTCCGCAGCAAAGAGGTGCGCCATTTTTACCGAGATCAGTACCGGACACTTTGCCTGCAACTCGAAACACCCGACTATTACAGCGATCTGGTGATTCATAATTACATCTATAAAGGAGTTGCAATCGAACGTGCCGTCCGCACCAATTTACGCCGGAATGAAAATTTCAAGTCCCTGATTAACCAACTTCCGGACGAAGGCGCTGTTATCGTGAAAAATAACAGTTACGGCGAATTCTCCCTTCTTCTGGCATTAGTCAAAAAACAGTTACAAATCATTGTTTTTGAGGAAAATACAGATATCAAAGAGTTGGCAGCCAACTGCACCTCCGTCCCTGCCAATCTGGTTTATACAGCCGACGAACAATTCTTTTCAGCGAATTTAACAGCCAGCTGCATTCTGATTGAGAACGACAGGATAAGATTTTTGAAATAATACAAACCATTATAAACGAAATTACTTATCTTTGTGCCAATCTAATGATATGGACTATGATGGCGAATAAGGAAAAATTAGAACAATTATGTGAGTATATCAAAAGGCTGACCACATTGACAGAGGAAATCAGCGAACGGGATATCTACCCTGTTTCCTTTTTCAGTCAGGCTTACGATCTTACAAATACGATACAGGAAGAACTGCGTCAAATCGAAATTGCTCAGATTGATTTATTTGAAAAACAAATGAAAGAACATCAGGCGCAAATACTTTCCATTATCCCTCATCAAGGGAAACTGAAAAATCCTGAAAATCAAGGGAAACAGGGGAAACCGGGAGAACAGGAAAAAGCAAACATGCTTGCGGAATCAGACGAACACGTGTTGAACCCAATCCCTCAAACGCCTCCTGATGTTATCTTCCCAAACCTCATCAAAGGGGAAAATTTGGAACCACTGCCACTTGCAAGAGATATTTCTGCAGAAATTCCTTCCCCGATTTACTCGATTCCCCCGATTCCCCCCCCCAAAAAAGATCCTGCCGGCGAAATCCCCCGAGTTGATCTGAAGAAGATATTCACTTTAAATGATCGTTTTCTTTTTTGTCGCGAATTATTCTCGAACAACGAAAATCTGATGAACCAAACCATCGCCGATTTGAATAAAACAGAGTCGTTTGAGGCATCAATGGATTACATAAAGATCCATTTTAACTGGAACATTGAAGACGACCATGTCGCCAGTTTTATTGCCTGTTTGAAAAAAAGTTTTTTAACTGAGAACAGAAAACTAACTAATGGCTAAACTATTCATCGTACCTACCCCTGTCGGAAATCTCGAAGACATCACTTTTCGTGCTGTCCGGATATTGAAAGAGGTAGACCTTATTTTAGCAGAAGATACGCGGACAACCGGAATTCTGCTGAAACATTATCAGATAGACAATCGGTTGCAATCACATCATAAATTCAACGAACATCAATTAGTCGAAAAAATAGCAACTCGTGTCAAGGCCGGCGAAAATATCGCCCTTGTGTCCGACGCAGGTACCCCGGCTATTTCTGATCCAGGTTTTTTATTAGTCAGAGAATGTATACGTCAGCACGTCGAAGTCGAATGTCTTCCCGGAGCGACCGCTTTTGTTCCGGCATTAGTTGTTTCCGGTCTGCCGAATGAACGGTTTTGTTTTGAAGGATTTCTTCCTCATAAAAAAGGACGTCAGACACGCTTGCAATCATTGGCGACAGAAGAACGAAGCATTGTTTTTTACGAATCTCCTCACCGGCTGCTGAAAACACTTGCACAATTAGCCGGAATATTGGGTGGAGAACGGTATGTGTCCGTGTCGAGGGAAATCTCCAAATATTTTGAAGAAACATGCAGGGGAACATTGTACGATGTAATGACTTATTTTTCAACCAACAAACCAAGAGGTGAATTCGTGATTACTGTAGCCGGAACACAAGAAAACAGATTGTCGAACTAAAAACTAAATATGATGAAACGAATTTTATTATTTTGCCTAAGTGCAATCGTGATTACTTCCTGTGTGGAAAATTCAGCCGAATACAAAAAACTGCAAAGTGAAAATGAACAATTAAGAACAGAAAAAATGAAAACTGTCTCTGATTTGGATGATATGATTTCGACGTTGAACGATATTCAAACCGATATTCAAACCATCCGGGAAACCGAAAATTATCTTGTGATCGAACAAGACGGAGAACTTAGTAAGAGTCAACAGGAGCAAATCAAACAAGACATACTTTTGATTGCTCATACATTGAAAACCAACAAAGAGCAATTGGCTGCCCTGGAAGAAAAACTGAAGAACAGCAATGTCCAATCAGCCGGTTTGCAAAAAACTATCGAACGGATCAGTGCCGAACTGAATCAAAAGACTTTGATGATTGCTTCGTTGCAGGAAGAATTGGTCAAAAAAGATATACAGATTCAGGACCTGCATGAAGATTTGGAGACTTTAGCAATGACATCATCTGTTCAGGCGTTAAGGATAACCGAACAGGACAAAGAATTACATAGCGCCTATTATTGTTACGGTACGCAAAAAGAATTGAAAGAACAGAATATCTTAACCGGAGGAGGACTTTTTTCCAAAATAAAAGTATTGCAGGGAAATTTCAACAGAGATTATTTCATTCAGATTGATCTCAGGGACGAAACGGAAATCCCTCTGTATGATCGCAAAGCGAAAGTACTTTCCAATCATCCCGTCAACTCGTACATGTTTACAAAAGATGCAAACAGTAATCTGACATTAGTCGTTCTTGAACCCGAATTATTCTGGAGTCTAAGCAGGTATTTGGTTATTGAGGTCGGATGAAAACAGGATACAAGTCCATCTTCTTTGATCTTGATGACACATTGTGGGATACATACCACAACAATAAGGAATGTCTTGAGGAAATCTTTACCGATTATCAATTTGACCGGCATTACGATTCGTTCGAGACATTCTTTCAGATTTATATGCCCCATAACTTAATGCTTTGGGAAAAATATCGCAAGCACGAAATTGACCGGCAAACGTTGATTCTCGAACGATTTTTACACGTACTTCGCCCGATGGGAATCAATGACCAAACGTATATTCTCAAACTCAACCATGATTTCCTGCAACGCACGGCAAAAAAAACACGGTTGATTGAGGGCGCCATTGAGATTCTTGACTACTTGAAACCCTTTTACCGCCTGTTTATTTTATCGAACGGATTTCGTGAAATACAAGCCTTAAAACTGCAAAATGCAGGCATTGCTTCCTGTTTTGAAAAAATAATCCTTTCCGAAGATGCGAACATTCAAAAGCCTCATAAAGAAATTTTTGACTTCGCATTGAAAAACACCAATTCCAGAAGAAGAGAATCCATCATGATCGGCGACAGTTTGGAGGTTGATATCGAAGGAGCGTGGCATGCTAAAATCGACCAGTTATGGTTCAATCCCGACAACCTGCCCTGCAAAACGATTATTCCTGCGTATCAGGTCAATGCGTTGTCTGAAATCCGGGATATTTTATAAAACAATGAAGATGCAACCTTTTACGGACGAATATTTCATGAAACAGGCTTTGGCTGAAGCCCGCCAGGCAGCTGTTGAAGGAGAAGTACCGGTAGGGGCTGTGGTGGTTTGTGATGAGCGGATTGTAGCACGGGCACATAATCAAACCGAACGTCTGAACGATCCCACAGCCCATGCTGAAATGCTGGCAATTACGGCTGCAACAGGAGTTTTAGGAGCAAAATATCTGACATATTGCACATTGTATGTCACAGTAGAACCTTGTGTGATGTGTGCAGGAGCTATCGGATGGGCGCAAATCAGTACATTGGTGTTTGGGGCAACCGATGAAAAAAGAGGTTACCGGTTGTTCGCTCCCAAAGCATTACACCCGAAAACAGTAGTCAAGACAGGAATTTTAGAAGATGATTGCACTGCCGAGATGAAACTTTTTTTTCAAAACAAACGGTAGAGCATTTAGTTTTAAGTAAAATTTTCAACTGTTTAAGAATCCTTGTTTTTTCAACACCTCCAGAAAGACTTCCGAAAAGTATTCGTTGTTGGTTTTGGTGTAACGAATGTCTGTAAATACCTGTGCCAATGTTTCTTTATCGTTTTCTGCGACGTATTGTCTGTTGATGTCCAATTCTTCCCTGAGTTTGTATATCCTGTCGATGGATTCGGGAGTAAAGTCGTGATAGGTTTCGTTATGAACGATTGCCTCTAATGGAAGACGGTCGGGTTGCGGTGGAAGAGGAGTTTCAGGATAACCTGCCGTAAGTGACACGACAGGAACCACTAAGTAAGGAAGTGCCAATGCTTCTATAATCTTATCCGCATTATAAGCCGTTGTACCCAGGTAACATATTCCTAAACCTTTGGCTTCGGCTGCATCGCAGAAAGCCTGTGCAAACAACATCGCATCTATAGTTGCAGCGATAAAAGTTTGCAGATTATCAAAACCGGCTTTTGCCCGGCGTTGTTCCGCCCATTTGACAAAACGGTTGGCATCAGCGCAAAAAGTCAGCAGGACAGGAGCTTCGGTGACCATCTTCTGATTGAAGTGGAATGGCGCTTGCCGCTCTTTGCTTTCCTTGTCGCGGTTCACTACAACACTGTATAACTGCATATTGCCTGTGTTGGAGGCGCGTGCGGCTATTTCGAATAATTCTTTTAGCAGGGTATCAGGTACATCTTCACCGGTATACTGGCGGACAGTCCGTCTGTTTTTCATACTTTTCAGTAACATAACTTTCTAATAACTGAGTAATTGAATAACTGATTGTAAAAGGGAGGTTTAATTAATCTTTGATTTCTTCATAATCCACATATTCACCCTCGTTGGCGTCAATCACTTTCTTCCGGTTTGTCTGTTGAGGGCGGGTCGAACTTTTTGTGCTGCTTTGCCGGCTTTGCGAAGCAGAACGTTGTCTGTTTGTGTTTTTGGGACTTCCAAAAAAGAATTCCTTGAAGGAGCGAATGACTGAGAATCCCATCAGGGAAACCAGTATAAACCCAATCATAAAAATAGTAAAGAAAAATCTGATGATCATATCCAATCCATTTATTTACATTCGCCTGCAAAGATACAAAATAGTTTTCAGTTATGCATAATTGACAAAAGAATATACAATAATACCGTAAGGGCAATTCCTGCAAATCCAAAACAGAGGATAAAAATAACTGCAGCGATGAGTAGTACATAGCGTAATTCGTTGCCTTTCCATGCCAAAGAATTAAATTTCAGTGAAAACATGCGTATCTTGGATACAAGCAGAAGGGATGACCCAATCGCTGTAACTGAAATAATAAGAAGCATGAATAATGAGGGGATTGCAGGCAACCGGATGGAAATAAACTGCGGAAAGATTCCAGCGATGGCATTTCCTTCGACAGGCAAAGAAAGTACATAGATAAGCGAAGCCCAGAACAAGGCATGAGCCGGTACGGGTAAACCGATAAATGAGGTGGTTTGCCGGTCGTCGTTATTAAACCTGGCTAAACGAAGCGCTGAAAAAACAGGTATGGCAAATGAGATAAACAAAATGACTTTGCCTGTGCCCGGATAACTCCATTCTACGGTTTGTTGTATAGGATCGAGGAAGTTGAATAAAATCATTCCCGGCGCTACCCCGAAACTGACGATATCGGCCAGTGAATCCAAGTCTTTACCGATAGGAGAATAAGCGTGAAGCAACCGCGCGGCAAGTCCGTCGGCAAAATCGAATCCGGCAGCAATCAAAATAGCTGTCATGGCACCAGCGTAATCGCCCGAGAGCGCTGCGATACAGGCATAACAACCAAAAATCAGATTAGCGCATGTGAGCAGGTTGGGTATATGTTTCCGAATTTTCACAATAATTAATTTAAAAATTCAAAGATTCTTGCGTCTTTCTTTCAGTTATTCAGTTATTGGTTTTATAACTCATAATTGATTTTATGCAGACGGGCTATCGGCGTTTGATTACCGGTTACTTTTTGGTCGATCTCGACCAACACTTCACTCCCTGGCGGCAAAAATACATCTACACGCGAACCGAATTTAATAAAACCCATTTGCTCGTCGACATGGCTTGGATCGTTCTCTTTTGCATACGTCACAATACGCCGTGCCAAAACGCCGGCAATCTGTCGTGTCAATACATCGATGCCGTGCCGCGTTGTAATGACAATGGTCGAACGTTCGTTTTCTGTACTGCTTTTGGGAAGATAGGCGGCTTTGAAGTTGCCTTGCTGATAGGAAACATGTTTGACTGTTCCGTTGACGGGAAACCAGTTGGCATGCACGTTAAAGACGGACATAAAGACGGAAATCTGCAATCGCGGTTCGTTGAAATATTCCCGCTCCATCACTTCTTCGATCGCGACGACTGTCCCATCAGCCGGCGATATGACCAATCCTTCGGAATCGTAAGGAAAACGACGTGACGGACTGCGGAAAAAGTTCAGCATAAGCAGGAAATGCCCTGTGGATAACGAAAGTACCACATAGAATAGTACCCCTTTGCCTATCGTATAGTAGATAATCAGATTTACGATAAACAAAAAAGTAAATAGGGACAGCAATAATCCGGTACCTTCTCTATGGACTTTCATGCACTTTTTGTAGCAAAAGTACAATTTATTTTTGATATTCATCGAAAACGGACGCAATTTTATTTATTTCGAGATACCAGAGGCAGCCTTCGTTCCCATTATATTTCGTGTTGCTAAATTTGCAATGAAGCAAGTATGTGTATGAGCAATTGATTACCCCCCTACCCGCAGCACCACATCGAAGATACGTTTGCCGTTGCAGTTTATCCATCTGTTTTCGGAGAAACGGTCGTCTACTTTTTTGCGAAAGTCGAAGGTAAGCAGGTAGCCGCTATCCATGTTTTTCGACTTCAGATAGCTGGCTAACTGTTCACAGGCCTCCTCGTGACGGCTTTC
>JGI24702J35022_10001436_pt1 | contig 14877 bp, 6 predicted proteins | sample TergutTh196P4_FD_35022 | JGI IMG/M metagenome (IMG submission 35022)
AGAAGGGCAGGCGCAGCGGGCGGCGTGGCGGGAGCAGCGGGTGGCGGGGCAGGCGCAGCGGGCGGCGGAGCAGGAGCAGCGGGCGGCGGGGCAGGCGCAGTAGGTGGTGCTACGGGCGCGGCGCGCGGCGGGGGGTTCGGACCTGGCGCGGCGCCGGAAACTATTACGGAAATAAGGGAATTTACCCATGAAAACGGGCAAACTACTTCGCTGACGTTTTATGCCCTAATTGTCCCGGTAAGCGCCACTGTTTCAACTCTACAAATGCAATTGTATTTGATAACAGGGATAATGCTGGCGCTGTCCGTGTTTATTGCCGTCATCATGGCGAACAGGGTATCCAAGCCTATTGAAGACATAACAAATAGCGCTCAGATACTTGCTAAAGGGGATTATAACACTCGCTTTTCAGGCAAGGGCTTTCATGAAATAGTCGCGCTGTCGGACACACTGAATACGGCGGCGACAGAACTTGGAAAGGTAGAAGGCTTACGGCGCGAGTTACTTGCAAATGTGTCGCACGATCTGCGGACGCCCCTGACCTTGATTTACAGCTATGCGGAGATGATGAGCGATTTCCCAAACGAGATCACTCCGGAGCATCTGAAGATCATCATGGATGAAACGAGGCGGTTGACTACACTTGTGAACGATGTGCTTGATATATCAAAACTGGAAAGCGATATGGAGCAGCTCAGGATCACTCGATTTAATCTCACAAAAAGCGTGGCGGAGACGACGAAGAGAGTCGGAGAATTGTTGGTAGGCGAGGCTTTTGAACTCGTCTTTTCGAAAGTAGAAAAATTAGAAATGGATGAGATATATGTAGACGCCGATGAGACAAAAATAAACAGGGCGTTTTATAATTTGCTCATAAACGGCGTCAACTATTCGGGCGGCAACAGGATCGTAACTGTTTCACAAACGGTTACGGATGACAGGGTCAGAATAAGCGTGACAGATATGGGAGAAGGGATTTCGGAGGATGATATTCCGTTCATTTGGGATCGGTATTATAAATGTGGGCAAAGACATACTAGAGCTGTTACCGGAACGGGTCTTGGGCTATCAATTGTAAAGAAAATCATGGATCTTCACGGCGGTACATACGGCGTCAAATCCAAAATCGGCGCCGGCAGTACTTTTTGGTTTGAACTCAAAAAAAATTCAGCTTAAATTCAGTTTCAATTCATGATGTGTTCATAAAGAATGCTTATAATAATCAGGTAAAATAGATATCAAATAGGCAACAACAAATAGAAATGGAAGCAATTCACTCAAATGGAAGCAATTCATTCAATGGAATCGTTGAATTTAATGGAAGCAGTACATTCAATGGAATCAGTACATTTATATGTAAGCAATTCATTCAATGTAAGCAGTTCATTCAAATGTTGGGGGAGTCGATCTATGGCCGCTAAAAAAACTTCGTCAGGAAAAATAATCAAAAGAATCGTAATAACTGTAGTTCTTCTCTTAGTATTGGGCGCCGGCGCTGTAGCCGGCTTACATTTTTTTGGAGGAAACGTATCATCAGAAACAGTTGACACCCAGTCGGCGTTAAGGACGACAGTATTGCGGAGAACATCGCTTATCAACAGTATTGCGGTTTCCGGGACTATATACAGCAATCAGTCGCAAAATGTTTACACAACACAGAATTATCCGATCAAAGAGATATACGTTGATATAGGCGATAAAGTGGAAGCGGGTGATATTCTAGCTAATCTCGATATGACAAACCTGGACTATGATATTCGGCAGGCGGAGATAAATCTTGAGAATAGCCTGTTGTCAGCGTCTGAAAGTCAGAACTCACTCGAAGCGAGTGTTGAAAGCGCTAAGTTATCGCTTGAAACCGCCGAATTGAACGTTGAGAGACAGCAAATGAATTATTCCAAACTGAAGAGGGAATTGGACAGTGAGACAAGTTCTTCTCTCGTAAGCGCAAGGAACAGCGTGGATACGGCCGAACAGTCAATGAAAACGGCGGAAAAAGACGTCGGAACAAAAAAAGAAGATTACGAGACAAACCTTGCGCTGTATGAGGCGGACGCTATTTCAAAGAGTGAATTGAACGCGTCTGAAAGAGCACTGCAAAACGCTGAAGAAACTTACGAATCATCTGTTTCGAATTACAATAAGGCAAGGGACAGTCTCTCGAAAACAAGAGACAGTCTCAGGAGCGATTTGGAGTCGGCGGCAAAAGACCTTGAAAACACTAAAATCAGTTATCAGAGTTCACAGAACGCTCTGACCCAGGCGGAGGATAGATTACAAACGTCGTCTTCCTCTTCGGAAATTCAGGAGCTCACTCTTAAGCGCCTCATGGATCAACGCGCGGAAGAGAGTATAGTGGCTCCAATAAGCGGCACCATAACAGTGTTGAACGCAACGATTGGTTCTACGGCGGCAGGTTCGGCTGGCAGCGGATCATCAGGGAACACGCTGTTTGTGATTGAGGACATGGACGATCTTTATATGTCTACAAGTGTAAAGGAGTTTCGCATCGGAGAAATATCAATTGGGCAGGAAGCGTATATCACAACGGACGCCACAGGGGTGCAGCTTTTCAGTGGATTTCTGGACTTCATTTCACCTACCGCTACGGAGACTTCAAGCACAACCAATGTTGAGTTTGAGGTGCGGATACGATTGGCTGATACGGATCCTCTGTTAAAAATTGGTATGAACGCGTACGCGAATATTGTTCTGGCGTCAAGGGAAAACGTGTTTGTAGCCGGATATGATGCGATCTACACAAACAGGCAGGGAGATTGCTTTGTGTATACAACGGAAAATGATGTTGTTGTCGCCATTCCTGTGACTGTTGGGATACAAAATGATACAAGCGCGGAAATATCCGGAGACGGTTTAAGAGAAGGAATGGTTATATTCGCTTCGGTCGCCGCAGTTACAGAAGGACAAACGATTGAAGGCGGCGTCGAGGGCTTGTCGGCAGGACAGAATCAAGGCGGAATGGCGCCGCAGGTTGGCGGAGGCTTTGGCGGACAGGAGCAGAGAGGCGGCGCAGACGGCAGAGGCGGCGCAGACGGTAGCGGTAACGGCGGCGGTGGAGGTGGTAGCGGTAGCGGTGGCGAAGGCGCCGGAGGTAGTGTTGGCGGCGGTGACATCGGGCAAGAGCGAGGCGGCGCAGACGGCGGGAGTGGCAGTAGCGGTGACGTCGGCGAAGGCGTCGGAGATTTTGGTGGCGGCGGCGAAGGCGTAAGGCCAGAAGGCGGCAGCCAAGGTGTAAGGCCTGAAGGCGGCGAACGTCAGGGAGGGGCAAGGTTCCGTGACGGGGAGTGGCCACAAGGAGACGAAAGGCCTCGTGATGGGGAATGGACCCGAGGAGGAGAAAGACCTCAAGAAGGGGAGTGGCCGCCAGAAGGGGAGTGGCCACCGGAAGGAGAGTGGCCGCCAGAAGGGGAGCGGCCCAGAGGAGGAGCAAGACCTCAGGAAGGAGAATAGCCCCCTGAAGAGAGGAGAGTGACCCCCTTAAGAGGAGAGTGGCCGCCAGAAGGGGAGCGGCCCAGAGGAGGAGCAAGACCCACTGAGGGAGAATGACGCCCGGAAGGATAGAAGACATGATTTCGATTACAAACGTAACGAAAAAATATTTCGAAGGTAGGCCAAATGAATTGACCGTTCTGAGAAATATCAATTTAGATGTTATAGAAGGGCAGTTCCTGTCTGTTGTCGGGCAGTCCGGATCAGGGAAAAGCACGCTTATGAATATAATAGGCGCATTGGATCGACCGACATCTGGCGCGTATAGCCTTGACGGGCAGCCGTTGGAGAGGATGAAGGACAATGAGTTGTCTGAAATCCGCAATAGAAAAATTGGATTCGTATTTCAGACGTTTAATTTGATTCCACGTTCGACAGCCCTCAACAATGTTGAATTGCCAATGTTTTACAAAGGCGTAGGCAGCAGGGAGAGAAAGAGGCGAGCTACGGCATTACTTGAACTTGTGGAAATGGAAGATAGGATGGCTCACATGCCAAACGAGCTTTCCGGCGGACAGAAACAGCGCGTTGCCATTGCAAGAGCTTTGGCCAACGACCCTGCCATTGTCCTGGCTGACGAGCCCACAGGCGCTCTTGATTCAAAGACAGGAGAGCTGGTTATGAATATTTTTTTGAAGATACACAAAGAGGAAAAAAGAACCATAATTCTAATTACTCATAATAGAACACTGGCGGAACAGACGGACAGGATCGTTACGCTGAGTGACGGCGAGATAATAAGCGACGATTACAACAGCAGTGCGGCAGTTAGCTTTATTGAGCAGAGTGGAGGTATATTGTAATGATTTTAGAGAATTCCGCGCTGGCGTTCACATCGCTAAAAATGAACAAAATGCGCTCATTGCTGACAATGTTAGGCATCATTATAGGCATTTCTTCGGTAATAGCAATTGTTACCATTGGCAATGCCCTGACAGCTTCCGTCAACTCAAACCTTTCCTCTTTTGGCGCCAACAATATTAATGTATTTGTTCAGCAAGCCGACAGGAATAATTTCACGTTTGGTATGGGCGGCGGCGGCTTGGGATTCATCACCGGCGGCGGGCCAATGGGCGGAGGCCCGCCGGGCGGTGGCGGATTTGACGGAGGGCCTGGCGGCGGCAGAGGCCCTGTTGGCGGCGGAGGCGGCGGCGCAGGAGGATTTGGCGGCAGGGGCGGAAGCGGAAACCGGAGCCAGCCTGAGGATGTAGACCTTATCTCTCTTGTGATGATAGAGGACTTAAAGAATGAATACCCTAATCAGATCGCCGGAGTTTCCGTAACGTATTCTTCAGGTTCCGCAGAGGCGAAAGATGGAGACCTATACGCCAATATTTCTATAACGGGCGTAAATCCGGACTATCTAATCGCCAATAGGCTGGAGATGTTGGATGGTCGTTTCATTTCGGAAGGCGACATGGAAAGAACCCGCAATGTTGCGGTTGTGTCCGACAGATTTGTGGGCAATATGTTCCCGGATGGCGCCGACCCTATCGGGCAGCAAATAAAAATATTCAAAACAGACGTCGTGGAGATTTACACTATAGTCGGGATATATAAATATGAAGCGTCAGGAATGAATTTTTCGACTTCATCGGAGCAGGATATAACAACCAATCTATATATACCTGTTACAACCGCGAAGATCGACCTTTTATCAAAGAATTATCAGAATATTACGGTTGTGGCGAGCAGTGACGCGGATGTACTGGCAACTGCGGATGAAATCAACGATTATTTTGCTGATGTCTATAGAAACAACTCCTCCTGGAGCGTAAACGTCAATAGTATGGAATCACAACTGGAAACTATTACGTCCACGCTGGGGACAATTTCGATGGTAATAGCGCTAATTGCCGGCATATCACTTCTGGTTGGCGGGATTGGAATAATGAACATCATGCTTGTTTCGGTTACGGAGAGAACACGTGAAATCGGGACAAGAAAGGCCCTCGGCGCCAAGAATTATCACATCCGGCTTCAGTTTGTGACGGAGTCAATCATTATATCCGGAATAGGCGGCGTAATCGGGGTGGTTTTGGGCACTGTTATCGGTTCTATAGTTTCCGTTGTTATGAACGCTCCTGTAACAATATCGACGTTAGTTATCCTTATAAGCGTTTTGTTCTCCATGTTTATTGGAATATTCTTTGGTTATTATCCCGCGAACAAAGCGGCAAAACTTGATCCTATTGAAGCGCTCAGATACGAGTAATACTGAGAACGATTAATGCTGAATACGCTCAAGACTGATATAGAATAAATTAGCAACTACGGCCCAGGAACGTAACTACGGCCCAGGAACACAACTACGGCTCAGGAACGCAAATATAAAACGAGTTGTTTAAGCCGGAAGTTGCTAACGCCGCGCGAGAGCGCGGCGCCCAGGCATCGCCTGCGTGAGGCGGGGGGAACAGCGCTTCTCCGAGCTGACTTGGGTTGCGGGCGCAGCCCGCACTGGTAAATTACTCGAAGCTTTCTGTCAAAGTGTTTTCGTTCTGAATACTGAATATTGAATACTGTATACTGTACACTGAATACTGAATGCTGAATATTGAATACTTGCGGCTTGCCGCGATATGAATTATATCTGGAAACTCATGAGCATCATTGCGAGGGTGAAATAGACCATAAGCGCCGCGGCGTCGGCGATTGTTGTTACCACAGGCGCCGTCATGACAGCGGGATCCATTTTAAGCATCTTCGCAATGAAAGGTAGGGTACAGCCGACGGCTTTCGCAATAATTACAGTTGCGATCAGACTTGCGGACACAGTTACGCATAACTGTAGATCTCCGCCGTTCATAATATAGACCCGAATAAAATTGACGGCGCCCAGGGCAAAGCCGCACAGCGCTCCAACCCTCGCCTCACGCCATAACACTTTGAAAATATCTTTGATTTCGATCTCGCCCAGCGCCATCCCGCGAACGATCAATACTGAAGACTGACTGCCGGCGTTGCCGCCCGTATCCATCAACATTGGGATAAACGCGACAAGGACGGGTATGGTCGAAAGAATATCCTCAAAACCGGATATTATCGATCCGGTAATGGTAGCTGATAGCATGAGCAGCAACAACCAGACTATACGGTTACGGGCGTGCTCAAAAACGCCGGTTTTCATATACGGCTCATCAGACGGACTAATAGCCGCCATCTTTTCAAAGTCTTCCGTAGCCTCTTCTTCGATTATATGCACGATGTCGTCGACCGTGACTATTCCTACGAGCCGTCGTTCTTTGTCTACTATAGGAATCGATAGAAGGCTGTACTTCCTGAACAGCCCGGCAATGATCTCCTGATCGTCGGTCGTGTGTGCAAATTTCATGTTTGTATCCATAACATCGCCAATCAGGTCCTGTGGTTTAGAGAGCATCAGTATCTTGGCTGTGACAACGCCGACAAGCAATCTATCGCGCCTGATAACATAACATGTATAAATAGTCTCTTTGTTTACGCCTGTTGACCTGATTTCGTCAAAAGCCTCCCTGACTGTCGAATACTCCCTGAGAGCTACATATTCAGTCGTCATAATGCTGCCGGCGGAATCTTCAGGGTACTGCAACAGATGATTTATCAACTGACGCCTATCTTCACTGACGTTCTGCAGAACGCGCTTAACCACATTTGCCGGCATTTCTTCAATAAAGTCAACCGCGTCGTCGGCAAATAGCTCGTCAATGATTTTCCCCACTTCTGTGTCTGTCAGGGCTTCAACAATGATCTGTTGTTTTTCTGAAACGATGTAAGAAAATACATCGGCGGATATGTCCTTTGGTAAAAGCCTGAAAATCTGAATAGTTCTTTCCTTGCTGAGATTCTCAAAAATGTCGGCAATGTCAACCGTATTCATTTTTCTGAAATATGACTGCAGCTCTGTTACGTTGATAGGGGTTTTATTAATCATTTCTATCATGTTTTCGATCATTGAGTCAGGGTCCCCTTTCAATCAATACTCGTTTACATCTGGAAATTATAACATAGGAAACCCTACAATGGAAGGGCTTTTTAGGCGTATGTGCACGCATTTGAATTGAATTGAATTGAAGGTGAATTGATTTTGAATTTGAATTGAATTTATTCCGATTGATTTTCTCGATCCGGATACTGCAAAATCTGTGATATTTGCATTGGCTGATATAACGAGGTTGAGTATTCCCCGCCAAAAAACATGATTATATTGGAATGAAAAGTGGGCGGCCAATTAATGACCGCCCACTTTCTTAATGGCACACATTTCTCGAATGAGAATGCTTTGCTTTACTTCATTACATGATGTTGCGCCTCATCGCACTCAGTTGTCGGCGCACATCATTGCGTCTTGCTACGCTATGCCGCGATTCAGGGGCGCCTTGATACGCCTTGTTGCGCTTCATTGCACATCGCTACGTCTCGCTACGCTTATCACGCCTCGTTGCACTCAGTTGCGACGCGCCTCGTTGCGTGTTTTAACGCTTTGCCGCGCCCCGCTGCTTCTTGCCGCACTCTGTTGCGTCAGAGACTTGCAGATACCAGGCGTCTTACATACCGCCCGTGATTCTGCAATCTCTGATCTGATCGTTGCCCTTGGTGTCGACATATACCGAATACTTACCAACTTTATATGTCCCCGCCGAGTTGTTTGCGATCATGAATGTGACGGTGATGACATTCTTGGGAAGACCGTTTGTATAGTACTCAGTAATAGATATCGTGAGTTCATTTTGATTTCCGCTTAGTTTCTTTACAGATGCCGCCGGTACGACCGCTCCGCCACCTGCTTTAATGACCAGGCCGTTGAGCGTAGCCGCCTGTGTGAACGACTTCCCGTTATTGAAGCGTGTAATGACCTCAACATAGTACCTATACTCGAGCTTGCCGCCGGCCGCCGCAATCTGATCAAAGAGGACAGCGCTGTCGAAGTAGCCGTTTGCGTGATCCATGGTATTCTCATGTTTCAGTGAATCCGGAAGCATATTATTGCCTGCCCTATTGTTTCTCAGATCAATCAAACCGTAAGGGTCAGGACCGTTGTTTGCTCCGGATGGCGCCCAACCGTCCACTCTTCCGCTACGCGGCGCCCAGACTTTCAGGACGTAAGGTATCGTCGAGTTGACGAATCCCGCCTTATACAGCTTGTCATTGAGATAGTCGCGCAAATTGTCGTAACCCGCTACGGCTTCCTCATAATCGAAGATATTCAGCGTCTCGAGGAACTTCACGGCGCCCGCGATTTCATCGTTTGCAACTGAGAATTGCGCATACAGTTTTAAGAAATCCATTTCGAACTTCCATGCGTCTCCTTTATAGTCGACGCCCGCCCAGTTATTCGGGTTTGTACCGAAAGGTCCGCCGGCTCCGGCGTACGTAACCGTGAAGTCGCCTCCCTTCGGATTCGCAAGAGGCGGAGCAGTTACAATTATCTGATCCGCAAATTGTGATATCCTGCTGAGTTCGAGATAGTAGTCCGCATCGCTGACGCCAAAAGCGGGATCGTTGTACCAGACGTTCGCTCCGATGTTGTTCGCATCGTGCAGCGATACATCCAGCCAATCCATAACAGCCGCTCCGCCGCCATAAATGATGTTGTTCTTTATTGTGTTGTTTTCACTGTGCTGAATATTCATGTTGACGATATTGCCGTAGAGAATATTGTTCTCAACTCTGCTGTTTTTGGTTTGTCCGGCTATTCCGCTGACGTACTGCTGCTCGAAGTCTTCGTCCATGCTCTGCCCGCCGATGCTGAGGCCGTTCCAGCCCACGTTGTTGGCGATGATATTGTCATGAACATAGATATTCTCGATCCAGAAATCGGGATACTCGTGTTCTGTTGATATCTCAATGCCAATATCGCAGTCAAATACCAGGTTGTTGAATATCTCAATGTTCTGTCCTCCACAGACGTAGATACCGTCGCAACAACGGCTGTATTCGCCCTCTTCCGGTCCCTGTCTCGTTCCGAGCGTATCTCCGTCAGGGAACCAGTAGGCTTCGTTATTGATTACGACCGAGCCGTAAACCACGTTGTTGTAACACTTTCCGTTTCTGGCGTTGTCATACTTATGACGTCCGAGAAGCCCGTCTCCAAGACCGGGCGCCGCAGGCAGCCTGGCGGTATTCTCAAATCCGATCATGCAAATGCCGATGTTGTTATTATTGTAAATTACGTTATTGCACACGTCGAATCTGTCGATATTTCCGTTTAGCGTAACGCCTTCGCTCCAGTAGTTGCGGTTGCAGAACACTTCGTTGCCGTCAATGACCAGATCTGCAATTGGCGCCCTGACGTTTTGTCCGTAGAAGCCAATCGCAAACGCCGACGTGTTAATGTTATACACCTTGTTGTTCCTTATAACTACGTTGGCAAACGGGCTCAACGCCGGATCGTCGGTTTCGATATTGAAAACAGTGTAGTCTACGCGCGCGTTTGCGGCGGCGTTATTTTGAGCGTAGTACATAATGCCGTTGCTGGTTGCGTTCGTGACAGTCAGGCCTTCAATGACCAAATCGCCGCAGTTATTAATTGTAATAACCGTTCCGGTTGCCCCGCCGTCCAGTATGGCCTCGCCGTCGCCGGCGCCCTTTATAACTGTCGGCGCCTCTTTGTACAGACCGGACAGTTCGCCGTTGATGGTATATCTGCCCTCGTATCTGCCCGCGTGTATGAGTAGGGTGTCGCCGGCGCCCATTTGAGTTAACGCGTATGTCACGGTAGCCCATGGATTTGCCGCCGAGCCGTCTCCGGCATTGTTGCCTGTGACCGCCACATGGTAAACGTATGTTGTTCTCCATCTCCATATTGCATATAAGGTCAGGCCTTCCGTCCAATTTTCAACGTTGTACTCCGCTCCTGCCGCATAGCTGATCCCGCTGCCGTCCGCAGCCGTGTTCCATTCGACAAACACTTTGTTTAGCGGAGGCGTGAAGTAGTCGGACGAATATGTGGTGAACTTCGCCCACTCATAGACGACCTGGATATCAGACGCGCCGCTGCCGCCATTGGCGTTGTAGTTTACGTTGTATCTGCGCGGTATAGCTATATCTTTTTGATACTCCCCAGCGATTCCAGCTGCTAATAATAGATCAAATCTATCGGTTGTGTGGTCGTGCGTCGCAGATTCTGCAACTCCTGGATAGGGTTTGCCGTCTGCGCCCTTATTTACTGTCACATGGATTATATAATTCCCGGAAGGGACGACCGGGAAGCAGTAGAAGCCGTCAAGATCAGTCGCAGTCGGCGATATTCCCGCTACAGGAGTCCCATCCGCATAGAGGAGTTTCAATTCCGCGCCGGGAACGACAGCGCCGCCAACCGTGACAGTGCCAAAGATCGAACCAGTTCCAATTGAAGACGTCCTGAATATTGCGCCTGTTCTGAATGAAATACCGCCAAGGGTAATACTTCCATTTGCGTCAGACGACGCCATATACTGTTTGCCTGTTTCAATATTTGTTATGTAGTAGAAAGTGTTGGCATTCAAGCCACGCAGTTCCACATTGCCGCTGTAAGTGTTGGCGCTATAATACGCCGATCCCCATGGATCATTCACTAGGCCTGACTTAAAGCCCGCTCCCGTTGCATTAGTCGTAGCATAGAACGAATGGTAGAAAGTGAATTCGTTGACCTTGTAAGCATACGCTTCGGGATAGTCGAATCCGTACTTGTACAGGTTCATGAATTGGGCTTTACTGATCAACAGATCGTTGTATAGTCCGAAGTATCTGATAAAATCGCCCCATCTGTACGTCCTGTTTACTGTGCCGGGAGTGCCTGTTCCCGTAATGGTCGTGTAGCCGGTCTGGCCTGGATAGAGCATATCCTGGTTCGAGCTGAATTCGCCGTTGCCCGAGACTGTATTGTACCTTTGCGTCCTGAACTTGGTGTCAAATACGGCGCCTGCGCCCATATGCGAGATGTAGTCTGGCGGTCCGGCTCTCTGCCCTTCGTTTGTGGTGTTCAGCTTACTCAGGTACAGATGATCGCCGGCAACTGGGAAGGTCGCGTCGTAGAAACCCTTGTAGGATTTGACCATATAGCGCTGCTGACGCGCCCCGACGCTGTCGCCGGGAACCGGCCGGTTTGTGCCGCCCCAACTGAAAAAGTTCATGGGCGATCCGCAGGCGCAGTGCATGATGACTGTGGTCCTCTGCCTGTCCACAATGGGCCCGCCCAGAGTAGTTGTGGCGCCCCTTATCAGGTTGGCGTAGTCGTAGAAACGCTGATAGAACGTGCCGTAGCTCCTCAGGTTAGCTTCAGGATCGCCGTCATGCCCGTGTCCGGTCGCGTAGCACAGTTGGTTGCCGTAGGTGGAGTCTATCTTCATACCACTGAAGCCCAGCTCGCCAAATATGTACTCTGCGTAGTTCTTTGCGAACACTTCAAGGAATTGCGGATTGGCAAAACATGGATACCTGGAGCCGTCGTTTGTCGTAAATCCTCCGGTAGCATTCTGAGCAGTTACTGAATCGATGTCCGCCTGAGTGATATCAGCCGCGGCTTTGCCGTTAAGTCCGTTAAACAGATGCAGTTTGTCCTCCCTCGTTACGCCCGCGCTCAACGCGGCGGTTGCGATATTTGGCTGGATGCCTGCGCCTACGGTCCACGCGACGACATTTATGCCGTGATCCTTAAAGAAGTCATTGTACCCTCTCACTACCTTCTTAGCCTCGGTGTGGGTCGTACACTGAGCGGGAAGCGGATTGGCCGCATAGTAAGCCGCCAGGGCGGGATCCTGCCAGGCGTAATCTTGCAGCCTGGTAAGCACCGGCTGCCACCTCGTCGCCAACAGATTGTAGTTAGCCGCGCCGCCGCTGTTGCTGCTCGGGATGAACCAATGCGCGTCAAGCGTTAACGACTTGATACCCAACTCCACGTAGTCGTTGACTTTGTCCATCAGGTTTGTGACGCTGAAGCCTGTGCCATAACCCCATGACTCTCCGATCGGCGCCCACGCCCAGTCGGGCATGTCGGCAGAGGAGGGAAGTACGAGGAAATCGTCAACTGAATTTGCGAGTTTTTCATTGACATAAATGTCAAAATTGCTGAGGTTGACTTGGGCCATCGCTGATGAATACAGCCTGTTGGCTTCATAATAGTCCCCTGCGTGTACAGTAATGATGCTGGTTCCGATATACTCACTCGCCGCCGGGGTTGTGGGCGTGAGCGTCTTGCCGGGCCAGCCGACCCATGCGTACGCTGTGTTGTGATTGTTTGTTATGCCACTTCCGCGCGTCGGAAGCTCAAGGCCAAAGACATGATAAGGCATGCCTGACCCTATTCCGATTCCAAGATTTGTCCCATAGTAGTTGTTGTAAGGTATACATGCGGAACTCGTCCAGAACCAGTTGTTCCTTTGCTGGGCGTTTGTGTTGGGTGAATTGTAGCTTGCGTTTCCTTGTGTAAAGTTTGTGGCGCCGTTTATGCCCATAGTGTCAAACACCGGCATGACTGTATCGCGGCCCCAAGACGTAGCGCCGCCCTGGAACGTCCAGATGCCGGCGTCGACGTTGTTACCGTTAACCTGAGCCGGCGGTACGTCTTCCATCTTGAAGTTGTTTTCAACAAACTTGGTGATGGTAATACCTTCCGCGTCTGTTCCAATGTACTTATAATATGTGGATATGGCAGCGGCGCCCGGTACTGCGTACGACGTCTCAATGACGAGCCTGCGCTCGAGGCCAAGGTCATAGTTTACGCCTGTTACCGTGAGGCGATCACCTTTTCCAAAATGCCCGTCAATATTTTGCCCATACGTTGCCCCTGTCGCCAAAAACTCGTCTGTCAGCAGGGCTTCATATTGGTCGTTGCCGCTGGCCATCCTTGAACCCGACCCGGTCCATGTCGTGACATAGCCGGATTTGGGGGAGAGGAGCTTTGCCGAGTTGGTGTGGAGGTCAGTGCCTCCTGTTCCCGTACCTGTCGACCACGGGAGGCCATTCTTCCAGGGAGCGGTGTTTACCGCAGTCGCCCCGGCATCGCCGAGATTCTCGATGGGGGTAGTCATAGGCGTCTTTGTCGAACCGTCGATACGGTACACTGTCATTTGCATCGAGCCGTCGACTGATATACTCATTTTGCTATCTGAAATGGAATATTCGACGTCCAAAGGCAGGAGTTCTATCTCTTCCTCTTCCTCTTCTTCCCCCTCCTCCTCTTCAGCCAGCTCCGCTAACGCAGCTTCTGGGTCGATCTGTTCGACTTCCACTGCGCCTTCAACGTCTTCCGGGTCGTCAACATCCTTCGGGTCTTCAATATACTCCGGATTATCAAAGTCTTCCGGGTCATCAATGTTTCCAGGATTTCCTTCCCCTTCTTCTCCAACATTGGTTGCGATTTGGCCTGCCGGTTCTGCGATCTCGACTGAGTCATCTGCTTTGAGCGAATCCGACTCAGCAGCTGATACTGGAATCGGGCCAATGAGCATACATAATGCCAGAACAAGAGATAATAGCTTAAAATACCGTTTCATTCTTTTTTCTCCTTGTATATTTTTGCCTCATTTGCTCTGGAGTTGAGGTTCTCCGTTTTCAGCCTCATTTGTTCTGGAGTTGAGGTTCTCTGTTTTCAGCCTCATTTGTTCTGGAGTTGAGGTTCTCTGTTTTCAGCCTCGCTTTAATAAGGTTATGGTACCTTGTTAATCCCACGTTTTCAGTGGAACGCAGATAAGCGAAACTTGATCATAAATGAAAGTTCCCTGAAAACACCTCCCCCTATTCAATCTTTTCTACAATTATTCGATAAAATGTTTAAAACATTATCGTATTAATTAATTGTTTATACTTTTGTGTTTTTGGGCATAAAAAAAAGAAAGGTCGTTTTCTATTCTGATATCGGTTGCTCGAAATGCGAACTAAGCCAAGGTGTGAAATTATCATTATAGACAAACCCTCCCACGTCTTGGGCGCCATTTTAATGGCGCAATATTGAAGGTCGCGCATAGTTATAATACTCGTGCTCTCAAATGATGTTAAATTTGTATACTATTATAAAGTATCGTGTTTAATGTGTCAACAGCCGCGCCAGTGTGTAAAAACGGTTGACACAGCCGTCTGATAGTAAACTGAGTTTTAACCTGTACATTTTCCGCATTCGGTCATATTATAACGCGTCATCGTAGTTTTTTGTTATTAGGAATAGACTAAAACAGAATAAACATATTCTATACTATGCCATATTTTCTTGACGAAAGATACCTATTATTATACTATGCCATCATAACGAAATATGTCGTTGTATCAGGTGGGATGCTTTTTAAAAATACCAAAGCGGGCTTCGCCCGCAACGCAACTCGGCTCGGCGAAGCGCGGTTCCCCTCGCCTCACGCGGACGATGTCCGCGCACCGCGCTATTCGCGCGGCGATTAGCAACTTCCGGCTTAAACAACT
>JGI24702J35022_10001437_pt1 | contig 14862 bp, 13 predicted proteins | sample TergutTh196P4_FD_35022 | JGI IMG/M metagenome (IMG submission 35022)
CGCGCCCGCCACAGTCCCGTCTGGCGATGCCGCTGGCGTTCCGTTCGCTGGCGTGTCGCCTGCCGGCGTGCCGTTCGCTGGCGTGCCATACGCTGGCGTGTCGCCTTCCGGCGTGCCATACGCTGGCGTGCCATCTGCGGGCGTGTCGTCCTCATGCGGCGTTTGAACGGGCTGTGGCAATATCGTCTGCACCGCCTCCGACTGGCTGGAAGGAGTTCCATTCGCGTCACTCGCGCCGAGTCCGTCTGACTGGCCGTCAGCGGTGGATTCAGCATTCTTTGACAGATTGGCAGTTTGTCCTTCGTTTCGACAACCGGTCAATAGAGGAATAATGAAAAGCATTAATGCCAGGAGAGCAATGAGTTTAATATGTTTTTTCACGAAAATACCTCCTTTCGGTATAAAATGTACCTTTATTTGTGTTGGTGAGCTGGAATGCATCGGAATAGAGTGTTCTTCCTTCTCTAACGCTCGCCTCCAATGCTATAAGAAATCGATGGTCAATGCGGGTTGCTTGAGTTCTGTAATAATCACCGCCACTACTACCTGTTTTTTGCGAAAATCCTTGCTTTGCCTCCATTGCGGCGACCTTATACTCCGAATCGTTAATGAATTTCAAATCATAAGCACGACGAGCTATAACAAGGTGACTACACTTGAAATAACCGCCGAGCTTGGTAATCCTTATATTTACATCATCAGTCATCGACGTCCATTTTTTTTGAACAAGTCATACGGAGCTATAATTTCTGCCGTTACACCATTACAAAACGTTTCGACTGGATGAACAACATGAAAATCATCCTGAGATGCGTTATACAAACTATTTTGCGCCAGGCCAATATGAATAAATTCGTGTAATAATGAAAATATTTTCCCGCCTTTTGAGTCCGCCGAATTAATAAAAATTAACGGCGCATATTCATCAATGAGCGTAAAAGCGCGAAATTCCTCTATACTAAGGTGGCGGCTCGTGTTATTACCAACTATTCCGTTCATCTTTATGTTCTCAAGAATATAATCGAAATCATTATTTTGTAATGGTTGCGGTTTGGCTGGCGTCGTCCCATTCGACGATTCCGCCAAAGGCTTCCGCTACGAAGCGCAGGGGGGCTAAGGTGCGCCCGTCTACGATTATTCCCGGCTGATCTATGGTTACTACCTGTCCGTTTACCGTTGGCGATGTGTTGTCGATGGTCAGGACTACTACAGTACCGTCTTTTGTCGCGGTGACGGTTTGGGTTGAGCCGTCCCATTCGACTGACGCGCCCATTTCCTCAAAGACAGCTCGTAGGGGAACCATTGTCCTGTCGTTGATGATTTGCGGCGGAACCTCGAAGGAAAGGTCTTTGCCATTGTAAATCACCCTAATATCGGGCGGCGCCTGAACAGGAGATGGAACGCCCTGACCCAGAGAAGGCTGTTCGCCATAGTATGATTCCAAGGGATGCTTGGTTCCGTCGGCGGCGGGCCAGTCCGATCTGGCCCAAGTGTGGTTGGAGACCCAGTTGTCGTCCTTTTTCATAAACCAGGCGTAAGACGGGGCGGAACCATTGCCCCGTTGAAAGACCTGCCCTTCAATGTCCACATCCACCCAATACCACTCGTCGTTAACTTTGATCTGATTCCAGCCGTGACCATGTTTAGTGCCATCCAGATTCACATATTGCCCGGATACATAATTGCACTCGTAACCAAGCCGGATAGCAAGCAAAAGGAAAGTGTTCGCAAAAGCGTCACAGGTACCCGTTCCGGTTATCTGGATCGGCATCGATAAAGATACCGCTAACGCTAACGGGTTGGCGTCGCCTGTATTATCGCCTAATAGAATAGGCATACTTGAGGAGTCATGCGCAAAATTAAAGATTAGGTAGTCGTAGATCGCTTTGATTTTTTCCGTGTCGGTCATCCCCGGCCGGATTGTTTCATCTAGAATACCGGTTACAAAACTGTCGGTCATTCCGCTCCCGCTCATTCCTCCGGGATATTTGCCACTCAAATCCCTGGCCAGACTCATGGTGGAAAACATATAGGCATAGGCCGCAACATGCTGTCGGGTCAAAGCGCTTTCATGACGGGATCTTTGTATCCCTTTGCTTAATCCGTCTATTTCAAAAGAAATGCTGGAAACAACCTGTGGGTGCGAGGAAACTGAGTATTCAACGTCCTGAAAGCTGTATCTGTCTACGTACATGGGGAAATAATCGTCAAAATGATAAATCAGCGGTGAGAAAGAAACGATGTATTTATGACAAAAAAACGAAAACAAGTGTAAAAAAACATCCCAACTTGGTTCTTCTTCCAAGCGGAATATGCCATTTTCCTGCATATATTCCAGTGTATCCATATCCTCATCATCCCAACGCAGAAGTTCCTCCAAGGCCGTCGCTTTAGCCGGCATCCCGGAGGAATTAGTAGCCTGAGCGCGGTTTAGGTAGGCGTCAATATCTATTCCGCATTTCATCCTGGCGAACTGAAAAATAAAGTCACATAAATCCTCATTGGATAGATTGACATCCAGGTTCCCGCCCCAGTTTGGTGGAATTAGGCCATTGTTGATCGCACAATCGGTATAATAATCAAACTGCTCCGTATAGGTGTTCGCCGCAAACACTATCACTGGTGATGCCGCAAATACAAGAGATATAGCCAATACTAAGGACACAATACTTCTTACCAGTTTCTCCATAAGTAGCAATCCTTTCCGCTTTTTATATATCTATTTTTGATATATCAATAAAAGATTTTGTTTTCCTGCCGACAATTAATGCTCAAGTCAATATGCGCATACTTTCATTTTTTATCATTATTCAAAGCTTCTTGTACATACATTATATTATATCTCTTAAAACATACATCATCAAGATCGGATCTTCAATTCGTAATGATATCGATAAATACGTTCAGGGGCCAGTCTTTAAGGATATGGGCTTATGCCCATATATACATATCTTGGACTGTACCTGGCTTGAAGTAGAGAGCAATAACGCCAACTATGAAAAGTCAGAGGTAACAAAAGAAGACGGAGTAAGCGCGCGTGGATACAAATTAGCTTCACTAAGGGGCTAGTCTGGTGACAGCAGTATTCTTGAGGAAATCAGAATCGGCAGTATAAAAACGCACGATCTTACTTTAAGCGCGGAAATGCTCAGACAAAGTCAGGTGTTAAAGCAAGGGGATATCCTGATAAATGACAGAGGGTTCATCCCACGGGAAATGTTAAATCACATGAAAACAAAACGTGGCGTCTACACGTACATTCCATTGAAGAAAAATATGGAAGCATTTGAGATGGCTGTTTCTGTGGCTATCGAACAAAACGAATGGAAACCACACCCCAACAGAAAGAGAGATAAACAGACAATAGCATTTGTTAAATCCTTGGGTGCGCATTGGATAAGCGATACCCCTGACGAGGATGTGGAAATCAATGGTTGTGTTGTCAGGGACACGGCGACTGCCGGTACTGAATATGAGTTTCGTGTCTTTATAACCACAAACACAACGGTTACAGCGCGTCAGATTATTATGACATATGAACTTCGGCCGGAAATTGAGGAAGACTACCGGCAGATCAAAGACTTTTGGAAGATTGAGGATTTCAAAAGCACGAAATACAACTTCATCGTTTTTCACATAATCATGGTTGTTATTGGGTATTTGTTTTTTCAGCTGTTCCGGCTCCTTCCGGAAGGGAAACCCTATATTGGCAAAAGTCTGCCGGTTGCTCTTAAGAAATATGTTCCAGACGGGCAACGGAGCGTCATTTGTTATTGGGGGCTGTCGTTTGGAATATTTGAGTTTTTAGAATTCATGGATATTTACGCCTTGCTGGATATATCAATAAGAACCCGACTGCGCCCAGTTCTTGCAAAGGTATGAATATAATAGGGGAGTTTTCAGGGCGGAAGATCACTACAGATGATGTGGAGCTTATCAAGTGGGCGCGCGAAACTCACCCTAGCCTCTCCCGTCATGAATTAGCGGGGACCGTGTTTGAGTTAATCAGTTGGGTTAACCCGGCTGGCGGCGCAAAATTACCTCAATGTATGGCCTTCTTTGCTCAAATGGAAGCAGCGGGCATACTTGAACTGCCGGCAATAAGGGCAAAAAGGTCTGCGACCAAAAAAGAAAAGCCGCCGGTCATCCCCTCTTCCGCCGACTTTCCTCAAGAGATTACCAAAATCGGCGATATTGAGTTATATCTTGCCAGACCGGGCATTGCTATGCAAAAATGGCGCAATTATATCAACGCCTTTCATAGGCTGGGCGACAAAATGGTATTTGGCTCCTGCCTTCACTATTTCATCTGTTCAGATGGCTGTGACCTTGGCTGCCTTCAGTTTTCCGCAGCATCCTGGGCGCTTGAGCCAAGGGATAAATGGATAGGATGGTCTGTTGAAGATCGTAAAAGCCGCCTGTTTCTAGTAGTAAACAATTCAAGATTTCTGATTCTCCCATATGTACACAAAAGCAGGTTAAACATGCTACAAATGGAGTCCGGAATAACCGTTACAACGTTTCTATCGCAAATGTCTCTGATTTTCTTTCTGAGCTTACGGACGGCAAACTACAAATTTCAACAGGCTTTATTAGTGGGCTGTCTAAGGAATTATCGAATAATACAGATGTTGATCGAAGGGCAGACTTTGCCGAACTCCTTCTCGTGCCTGTCATGAATACGGATTTTACCACGGCGCGCGTCAACGGCGAGAATAAAAACGTACTTGTATGCGCCACCCCGTCGACGGTCATGTATTTTGTCAAAGAAAACAAGGGTCATGAAGGGATAAAGCGTACTCCGGTCGAATATTATCAGTTTAATTTAACTCACGATCACGACAAAGCATTTTACAACTATGGTGGTGGACACCAAGAGTGCATTGACCATGTCTTGCGCCACCTCAAAGACTGCATGGAGAACGAATCCAATCTGAAATGGAATCAGTTGATGAGGGAACTCGTTAAGGAAATGATCCATTTTAGAAAAAGTTTGCCCTCTGACGGTGACAGGGATCCAGACGAGATTAATCCAGACAAGGTGGCCGATTTCGAAAGGAGATATGACGAAATACTTGATATCGCTAAAGAAGAGTATGAATATGAGCCTCCAAGCAAGTATTATAAAAAAGGTTACAACCTATTTAAAAAGATGCTTAGGTATAGAGATAATCATCTTCTGTTTCTACATGATAGAAGAATTCCCCATAGTAATTCGCTTTCCGAACGATTGCTTAGGATTTTTAAACGCAAACAGCATCAAGGACATTCAGGAGTTTCGAAACCCTGGCGTATTTGTGCCAATCTCTTGGCATTGTAGCGTCTTTGCGCTCACAAGGCAATAATCTTTATAGTAGTGTTGCCTCGATATTTAATAAGACAAAATGTGTTGATAACGCTAAAAATTAATATAAAGGTCATTTCTAATATAGCAATCATAGCTTTGATTACTGTAACATACTTATGATTTTCTATATCCATAAACAATTGTTTTTCCGTTTTACATATACCAATTTGAAACTGCCATCTTCATCTAACTCTCCAGCCCAGTTTTAAGCTTGTTTTGTTCCTCGTGGGACAGTAGCTTGGATGGTGGGGTGTGGGGTGGTGGGCGGGTAGTAAAATAGGAACCGGTTCGCGGTTCCTTCATTTTGACTAAGGCGAGGGGTGAATAGTAACAAGTGCGCCTTTGAAATATATTTCCCCACTTTTTGCAATTGTGGAAATGCAGCTTTTTTTGTGGTAAAATCAGGTTACATCGGTGGTAACAATTGGCTTTCATTTTCAATGTTTGATCTCGTGATCGGCTTACGTAGTTAGTTGATGATATGATGATATAAAGCGATCGGCTTGCTCAATCGGTTGATGATATGATGATATAAAGTGATCGGCTTATGTAATTAGCAGATGACATGATGATATAAAGTTTAGGAGGTCTCCATATATGAATGAACGGATCGTTTATTTAGATAACGCCGCGACTACTAGGGTATCAAAAGTGGCGTTTGACGCAATGCTTCCCTACCTCAATGAAGGGTATGGCAACCCTTCCTCTATATATTCTGTCGGTAGGGACGCAAAATCCGCTGTCGAGAACGCGCGAAGCACAGTTGCAAACGCCATTGGCGCGCTACCTGACGAAATATTCTTTACCGGATGCGGAACCGAATCGGACAATTGGGCTATTGCGTCGGCGGCGGAATTAGCAAATGATAAAGGAAAGGGCAAGCATATCATCACCTCCGCGATAGAACACCCAGGTGTTTTAAACACTTTAAAGCACCTTGAAAAATGCGGCTATGAGGTGACGTATCTCGGGGTCGACGGGCAAGGTCATGTTTCGCTTGATGAGTTAAGCGGTTCGATCCGTAAAGATACAGTATTGATAACCATAATGACTGCAAACAACGAGATTGGCACTATCATGCCCATATCGGAAATCGGAAGGATCGCCCGCGAAAGAGGAGTTCCATTTCACACTGACGCGGTGCAGGCAGTTGGTCACATACCCATTGATGTAAGGGGGATGGGGATTGACATGCTGTCATTGTCCGGACATAAAGTTGGCGGGATGAAGGGCGTAGGGGCTTTGTATATCAGAAAAGGCCTGCGTCTTCCTCCTTTACTGCACGGGGGCGCCCAGGAGCGAGGTAGACGCGCCGGGACTGAGAATGTCCCCGGAATTGTGTCACTTGCAGCCGCCTTGGGAGATATGGTCTCACGCTTGCCGATGCAGAGGGTTTCCCTTCTGAGGGACAGACTAATTGAAGGGCTGTTAAAGATACCAAGATCACGCCTGACAGGCGATCCGATCAACAGGCTTCCCGGCATCGCATCTTTTGTCTTTGAATGCATCGAGGGCGAGTCAATACTGCTCCTGCTGGATCAGCACGGGATTTGCGCTTCATCAGGCTCGGCTTGTTCATCGGGATCGCTTGACCCATCCCATGTGCTGCTGGCGATTGGCTTACCTCATGAAATAGCGCACGGCTCATTAAGGCTCTCACTTGGCGACGATAACACGGACGATGATGTGGATTACGTTTTGGAAAAGCTCCCCGGGATTGTAGCAAGACTTCGCAAGATGTCCCCTCTATGGAACGAATAACGTCCCTTCGCGGGTAAAATGCACAGAGTCGCGCCGCGTCACGGATACACAGTATAGCGCCGCGCTATTTTAAAATGGCTTGGCGCCCGGTTCGAGGCGCGTATTATACTGGTTGCGGTTCGAGGCGCGTATGAAATATTTGTTGCAGCACAAAACGCGTATGCTATATTCGTCGCGGTGCAAAGCACGTATGCTGTATTCGTCGCAGCACAAGGCGCGTATGCTATATTCGATGCGGTTCTAGGCGTCTTGTGCATTTCGGTTCTAGGCGTCTTGTGCATTTCGGTTTGAGGCGTCTCATATATATTTGGTTTGAGAGACAAATTGTACTCGTTGCGGTTTGAGTCATGTATTTGGGGTATAATATAGGGAGTGAAAAAATAATATAAATAAGAGATCGGAGATGTTGAATTACATGTATTCTGATAAGGTTTTGGAACATTTTACAAATCCCCGCAATGTTGGCGAACTAGAGGACGCAAATGGCGTTGGACAGGTTGGCAACTCAAAATGCGGCGACATCATGAAAATATATATGAAGATCGAAGATGATGTTGTAAAAGACATTAGCTTTAAGACATTTGGGTGCGGCGCCGCCGTGGCGACTTCATCTATGGCCACTGAGATGGTAAAAGGAAAATCAATTCATGAAGCGCTCAATTTAACAAATAAGGCTGTCGCAGAAGCTCTGGACGGCTTGCCCTCTATAAAGATGCACTGTTCTGTACTGGCAGAGCAAGGAATCAAGGCGGCAGTCAAGGATTATTATGAGAGACAAGGGATTGACCCTAAACCTATTATTGGCTGTGATCTCAAATGTGAAGAGTGCTAAAAGGGTATTTTATTCGCAAACTCAGATGTAATGAATCTTTTTTACCCCTTAAACTACAGCGGCTAAAGCTCATAGGGTTCTATGGAGCGAGCTATTTGCGCGCTCCTTGTTGAGTTTTCATCATCTCTCAGATACCCAATCATATGTCACGTCGTAAAGTGTTACTCCCGTAACTTGATTATCTTTAAGCATCCTGATGAAATCAACGACGTCTTCCTTGACAGGACAAATGTCTCTTATCTCATATGCACGGGCTTGCATCCTGTCAAAAGCCATGTTTGACGTCCAACCAGACGTCTTATCAGAAACTAAACCGGGAGTCCGACCAGGCGTCTTGCCAGAAGTTAGACCAGGCGTCAAGCCAGAAGCCATACTGGGAGTCCGACCAGGCGTCTTGCCAGAAGTCATACTGGGAGTCCGACCAGGCGTCTTGCCAGAAGTTATGTTTGGTGTCCAGCCAGACATCTTGCCAGAGGCCAAACCAGGAGTCCGACCAGTCAACCGGTAAGGCGCTTGGCGCAAATCAGAGCGCCTCTCTTCGATCCTAACTCCATATGTGTAATCAAAGCCGCTATCTTTACATAAATCAGACTTCTGGGATAATAGAAAATAAGAGAAGAGTTCGCCCACCGCCACTTGTTCCACTAACACATTGTCCGCTGTCATGCGTTCTGCTGTCACGCGTTCTGCTGTCACTCGTTCCTCCGTTGCCCTAACCACTCCTGTGGCGCCAACTGTTACGCCGCCCACTGCTGTGCTGCCCGCCTTGAAATTAACGCCGAATAAAAGTTTTTGAGTATTCATTTTGCCCTCCAAATTCTTTCAGGATATGGCAAAATTATATATTGGGCGAGACATCAATTCCAGATATATTAATTGTTATATTTAACGCCTGTCTCATCTGAGGTTGCCCAGATCATACGGCGTTTCCTGATATACGTAGTAATTCAGCCAATTTGAGTAAAGCAGATTTGAATGTCCCCTCCACAACACAACAGGAGGCCTTTCAGGGTCATCGCGCTCAAAGTAATTCTTTGGGATGGCTGTATCGAGTCCCTTCTCCTTGTCGCGGAAGTACTCAACAGATAGCGTCAACGGATCGTATTCTGAGTGGCCGGTTACAAAAATCTGCCTGCCGTCTTTAGATGCGGCAATATAGAGCCCGGCTTCATCCGACGTTGACAAAACTTCAAGTTCAGGTTCTCTTTCGATGTCCTCTGCATATACGCATGTATATCTTGAATGCGGCACATAAAACAAGTCGTCAAACCCGCGCAGCAACTTCACATGCTTCTTTGTACACGTGTGCGGGAACACTCCGAACAGCTTTTCCCCCAACTCATGTTTTTGAATGCCGTAATGATGGTAGAGGCCGGCTTGCGCTCCCCAACAGATATGGAACGTCGAATAAACACTCCTTCGGCTCCACTCCATTATTCTTTCGAGTTCTTCCCAATACGCGACTTCATGGAAATCCATCAACTCGACTGGGGCGCCAGTAATAATGAGGCCGTCGAATCTCTGGTCTTTAATCTCGTCAAAGTGATTATAGAATCTTAATAAGTGCTCTTCGGAGATATGTTTTGATTTATATGTCGCAGGATGCAGCAACACCACGTCTACCTGTATGGGCGAGTTCCCAATCAGCCTTAAAATCTGAGTTTCGGTGGCAACTTTCGTGGGCATCAGGTTCAGAAGCGCAATCCTGAGCGGCCTTATATCCTGCGAAAAGGCTCTTTGCTCGGTCATAACAAAAATATTCTCATTCACCAACGTCTCTTTTGCGGGTAAATCATTTGGAATTTTAATCGGCATTACGCGTATTCCTTTCTAATCTGTTTCATCTCTACATTCATCCATTTCATCTATTTCATCTCTATATTCATCTATTATTTTACATCCAGTTCATCTATTTCATCCATTTCAACTCTATATTCATCTATTTCATCTATTTCATCTATTTCAATTCTATATTCATCTATTACTGTGCTTATTCTTTTCTCGACAGCGCTTCTTCCAGCGCCGTCTTCATATCCTCTTTCTCCGTTGAAGCGAAGTGGATTCTTCGCCTTTTGTCAATGTCTTTTAGCGGGTCGGGAATGATCACGCCGCTCACGCTCTCCAACTTATTCAAGCACTCTATCTCATCGTCGGGGATGCGTCCCTCGCCCTCTATCGACTCCAACACATCCCTGGCAAATTTGTACGGGCTCGCGGTAGATACGATTATGGCAGGAGCGCCGTCACCGGTCGAAGTTTTATAATCACAATACACTTTCATACCGACCGCAGTATGCGTATCCATCAAGTAATTACATCCTGAAAACACTTCCCTGATAATCTCCGACGTCTCCTCCTCCGTGGCGAATCCTCCCCAGAAAATCTCCCGAACCCTCTTTTTGCCTCTCTCTCCGACATCATAGGCGCCTTGTTCAGAAAGGCATTGCATCCACTGTCTAACAAGCGGAGCGTCCCTGTCTGCAATTTCAAAAAGCAGTCTTTCCAGATTGCTTGAAATCAATATGTCCATTGAGGGCGACATCGTTGTGACAAACTCCCTGCGCCTGTCATACACGCCGGTATTTATGAAGTCTGTCAAAACCTTGTTCGAATTAGACGCGCATACCAGCTTCTTCACGGGAAGCCCCATTTTATACGCGTACCATCCTGCAAGTATATTTCCAAAATTGCCGGTCGGGACGGTAAACGTAACTTTTTCCCCTGGTGTAATAACACCTTTTAGAATCAACTGCGCGTATGCACGAAAATAGTAGGCAATTTGCGGCGCAAGCCTGCCCCAGTTGATGGAATTGGCTGAAGACAGCTTCATGCCGGAGCGCAACAGGTCGCTCTGAAATTCGGCGTCCCGAAATATTATCTTGACACCTGTTTGAGCGTCGTCAAAATTCCCCTTGACGGCGATAACCGCGACATTGCCTCCCCGCTGTGAGACCATCTGGAGCTTTTGCACCTCGCTCACGCCGTTTTCCGGATAAAACACTACTATCCTCGTCCCGGGCACGTCTTTAAACCCTTCCAGGGCCGCTTTCCCGGTATCTCCCGACGTCGCTACAAGTATAACTGTCTCGCCGCAGTCGCCTGAAGCGGCGGATGCCATTACTAAAAGACGCGGCAGTAACTGCAGCGCCAAATCCTTAAACGCGCATGTCGGCCCGTGAAACAGTTCCAGAACGTATATAGGGTCGGCGCCAACGTATCCTCCCGTCTTAAAGCCAAAGCCGGAACTGCGTATTTCTCTGACAGGCGCAATATCCGAATCATCAAAATTTTCCGCACAGTATGCAAGACTGGCGGCCTCCCTTAATTCATTCTCTGAAAAATCAGTTAGAAACAAAGACAGTATGGACAATGCAGTTTCACTATACGTTTTATGGGCGAGTGACTCGACATACTCCAACGAAACTTCAGGTATCAACTCCGGTACATATAACCCTCCATCCGGAGCGAGGCCCTTCATAATAGCTTCTTTTGATTTTACAGGTTTTGACTTTCCCCTTGTACTAATATAATCCATACGCAATCACCTTTCTCCAATCTGTCAGTTGAATATACCCCCGTGTACGACCCGCGCCATAGTTTATAATTATGCCACACTAATCAATCTTTGTGAACCCTCAAATTAGCTCAAAGTGGTTGTGGTGGTTATGGCCGGTTGTTTGATATGCAGTTATTAACATTAAAACGGGAGTATCTGTGTATTTATAGTATAATGGTTTTATGCTTTAGCAGATATTCAAGTTACGGAGGGGTGGAGGGATAAAGGGATAAAGGGATGAAGGGATGAAGGGATGGAAGGAGCGTGCGGAAATGGAATTCTTTGAAAAGCAGATTGAGACAAGCACTGTATATAAAGGTTTGATCATCAATGTCAAACTCGACGTTGCCGAGATACAAAACGGCAAAAGAGTTAAGCGGGAAATTGTTGTCCATCCCGGCGGCGTCGGAATTGTACCTTTGACGGACGATAATAAAGTGCTAATGGTCCGTCAATACAGGTATCCGGTCGGAGAGGAAATCCTGGAGATACCGGCTGGAAAACTTGACGAAGGCGAGGACCCGTTAACGTGCGCAATCCGGGAGCTGTCCGAGGAAACAGGCTGCACGGCAGGAAAATATATTGATTTGGGCGTTATCTATCCGTCTCCGGGAATTTGCAGAGAGAATTTGTATATATATCTCGCGCTGGACCTGCAATACAGTGAAATGAGCCTGGACGAGGATGAGTTCTTAAGTGTGGAACAGGTCGGCGTCGACGACTTGATAGATAGAATTATGGCAAATAAGCTGCCTGACGCAAAATCAATTATAGGAATAATGAAAACTAAAAGATACCTGGAAATGAACAGATAGCCTTAATTAAAGCGAGATTGCGAAAAAGCCCGTAGGCGAGACGTCTGATATAGAGGGGTGGGTATGTTATGTGGTTTGACCGTAGTATGCGTTAGCGCCGTGTTTTCGCAGATAATGCTTGTCCAGAAGCCCTCTTTGCATAGGGGGGATTTTTGCATCAAGCAGAAGGCCGTTATACGCCATAAACGCTACTTCCTCGAGAACGACGGCGTTTTCCACCGCCCTGGCCGCATTCTTTCCCCAGGTAAAAGCTCCGTGTCTGTAGACAAGTACAGCAGGAACGCTGTCCGGGTCGATGGCGCCGAATCGCTCAATGATAACCTTACCAGTTTCCTTTTCATAATCGCCAAAAATCTCGGCGTCAGTCATCTTGCGCGTGCATGGGACATCGCCGTAAAAGTAATCTGCATGCGTTGTGCCAAGAGCGGGTATGTCGCGCCCCGCCTGAGCAAAGATTGTCGCCCAGCGGCTGTGCGTGTGCACTACCCCTCCAAGGTTAGGGAAAGCTTTATACAATTCCAGGTGTGTGCGTAAATCGGATGAGGGGTTCATTTCCCCTTCAACGCGATTACCGTTGAGGTCAACAATCACTATGTCGTTTGCGCTCATGACGTCGTAATCCACGCCCGACGGTTTGATAGCGACTAAACCGCATGTGCGGTCTATTTCACTAACGTTCCCCCACGTCAAGGTTACAAGCCCGTATTTGGGCAGCGACAGATTTGCCTGCAAGACGCGCGCTTTTATGGATTCTAACATATTCTGGCCTCCATCTAGACTCTAACTAGCCTCTAACTAGCCTCCAACAATTCTCCATCTAGCCCTCAAATAGCCTCCAACTAGTCTCCAATTAGTTTCCAACTAGCCTCTAATTAGTTTCCAATTAGTTTCCAATTAGCCTACAACTAACCTCCAACTAGCCTCCAACAATTCTCCCAACTAGTCTCCAAAACGAAGGTTTGCAACCGCGGCGCGTTCTATATCGAGGCATGACGTATAGTTGTGCAGAAAAGCCCTGAAACCTTCAACATCATCGCGGTCCGGCTTAACCAGCACTCTTTTGCCCTTAGAAAATACACCGTCAAGGAACTGCTCAAACGAGCGCGTCCCTGTTTCCTTTTCCTTATATGCCGCAGCTATAACTTCCGCCCTGTATGCCGCTAATAACGCAATCCCCCAGGCGCCGCCTTCTGCGGACGATTCCTGCACGGCAACCGGCACATTCAGCGCGGCTGCCATCAGCCGCTGCCCAACGCCCGGTGTTTTGAACAGACCGCCGTGTCCCTGCAATAAGTCCAATTTTACCTGTTCCTGAACGGTTAGGATGTCCATTCCGAGACTCAGCGTAGCAAGCGAAGAGTACAGCAGCGCGCGCATAAAGTCGGAAAGGTTCATTCGACTATCCGGGAGACGCGTGAACAGTGGACGTCCATCATCAAGCCCGGTAATGGGCTCGCCGGAGTAATAATTAAAACTCATCAGTCCTCCGCCGTCCGGTCTGCCTTCCAACGCCGCCGCATATAACTTGTTATACAGTTCGGATTTGTTGAAAGCGGCTCCCATTAGTTCAGCGCCTTCGCCGAAGAGTTTGATCCACGCGTCCAGATCGGATGTACATGAATTGCAATGAACCATTGCGACAGGCAGCCCTGTTGGGGTCGTCACCATGTCTATCTCTGTATGAAGCTTCGACAGCGCATTATCCAGAACTATCATAGCAAACACTGATGTGCCGGCGGAAACATTGCCCGTGTGCGCGGCAACGCTATTTGTGGCTACCATTCCCGTCCCGGCGTCGCCTTCCGGCGGGCACATGGGCGCCCCGGGCTGCAACACCCCGCTCGGATCAAGTACCTTGGCGCCGGCGGCGGTCAGCGTCCCGGCATCCCCTCCTGCCGTTGCCACGGCTGGCATTAACTTAATAATGTCAATCCCCGTCAACTTTTCAAAACTCCTGGCCATCTCCGCGTCAAAGTCATTTACCCGGCTGTCAATAGGGAACATGCCGGAGGCGTCGCCTACGCCTAAAACATATTTGCCAGACAGTTTCCAGTGAATGTAACCCGCCAATGTTGTCAGGCGTTTTATATCTTTTAAATGCGCTTCATCGTTTAAAATGGCCTGGTAAAGATGTGCAATACTCCACCTCTGCGGGATATTAAAGCCGAATCTCTCGGTAAGGAGGGCGGCGGCGCGCTCTGTGGTAGTATTGCGCCATGTGCGAAATGGCGTTAGCAGGTCGTCTGCTTCGCCAAACGCCAAATAGCCGTGCATCATGGCCGAAAAACCCAATCCATCAAGGTTTGTCAGGGGCTCGCCGTATTTGCCCAAGTAATCCGTCGCGAGTTTAGCGTATACATCACGCACCCCCGCCCAAACATCGTCAAGGCTGTATGTCCAATACCCGTCTTCGAGCTTATTTTCCCAATCATGCGCCCCGGAAGCTACCGGCGTGTTTGATTCATCTATCAAAACCGCCTTTATCCGGGTCGATCCCAATTCAATTCCAAGGTACTTCTTCATAGAAATTTTCACCTTCCCCTCAATATAC